>FSUN01000035.1_pt1 | contig 30787 bp, 11 predicted proteins | sample 1637451 | NCBI WGS metagenome assembly FSUN01 (sample SAMEA3914816, study PRJEB12502) | metagenome | biome: forest; material: soil | place: USA | collected 2011-09-16 | depth 0.3 m
CCGCATGCTCGATCCCGAGGAGCGACGACTGCTGTCCGACCTGCTGAAGCCGCCGGAAGGTCACCAACTTGTTGAAGCGGTCATCTGCACCTACTCGCTCGACCTCGTTGCGCTTGCGGGCGTGCCACTTATCTGCATGAATCTCGAGCCGCGTCTCGACGACGATGACGTCGGTGGGCGCATTGTGGCGATGGAATCGGTTCGGCGATTCGCGTCGCGGATGACTGTTGTCTGCCAAGCTGGCGCGATTCATGTTCCTGGCCAGTATCGAGATGCCTTCCTGTGGCTAGAGAGATCCATTGTCCAGGTGTCTCCGCGTGCGGAACGTGCAGTGTTCCATCCGAAGTTGTGGCTACTGCGATTTGCTGCAGGAGCATCTGTGCGGTATCGCGTCGTTGTCCTCTCGCGAAATCTCACATTCGATCGGTCGTGGGACGTGGCCGCCGCGCTCGAAGGCCCGCTTACCCAAAGACAGAACAATTTCGGCGACAACGCGCCGCTCGCCGATTTCGTCCGATCCCTCGGGGGCGATGGCGTCCGTGTCGTCGGCGAGGCTGAGGCAGGGCACGCCGAGCGCCTCGCACGGTTCGCGCGCGAGCTTGGCAAGGTGAAGTTCGAGAGTCTGGATGAGGATGTGGACGACTGGGCCTTCTGGCCAATCGGCATCCCCGGTCATGCGCATGAGACACGCCACCTGTTCGGGGGGCGTCGAAGTCCGTTCCAGTCATTTGTCGAGTCCGCGAAAGCCCGTGTTGGGCGCCGTATGCTCGTGATGTCGCCCTTTCTCTCGCAAGGCATGCTCGCCGCGATCGACAATGCACCATTCGAGGCGTGCCTTGTGTCCCGGCAGCAGGCGCTGGACGAGGTGCACGCATCGTTGCCCGATGAGTGGACGTCGCCAGACCGGCCTCGCGTGTACGAATTCCTCGATTCGCTGTCGGACGGTTCGTCTGCGCTGAGCGGGCTGCACGCCAAGCTCTGGGTGGCAGACGATGGACATCGATCGCACGTGTGGATCGGGTCTGCGAATGCCACGGATGCGGCGTTTGGTCGAAACGTTGAATTTCTCCTGCAGCTTTCCGGTCGCAAGTCGCAGATCGGCATCGATTCACTGGTTGGTAACGATGCAGCACGCGGGTCGATTTCGCCCCTGATCGTTCAATATCAGAAGCCTGACACTGACGCGGATGAAGACGCAATGGCGCTCGAGCGTCGACGGCGCGAGCTTGGTTGGCGTCTCACGAAATTGTTGGCCGACGAAAAATTCCAGGCGTCGGCAACGTCTCAAGAAGGCACGTGGACGCTTGGTCTGCAGCTCACCGTAGACGGACCGATTGTGCTGGAGGGCTGCACTGCAACATGGACAGCGCGACCCATTACCCTGACGCCGACAAGAGCTTCGGCATCCCGCAGCGAGCGGGGCGAAGGGCTCGAGTACGCGGGCTTGGCGCTGCACGAACTCACACTGTTCTGGTGCGTCGAACTTCGGATCGACGACCTCGTGGTCGGTGCAACCGCGCGATTCGTGCCTTCGGGCGAGATGCCGACTTTCTATCAACGCGAGTCGGCGGTCGTGGCGCGCCACCTTCAGGATGCTCGCAGTCTGGGACTCTACTTGGAGTTCCTGCTCGCCGGCGCTGATGCCGACTTCGCATCGCGTCTAAGGGAGCGCCGGCGACGGGGTCGTCGTCTGGGGGGATCGGCGGAGGCGGCGGCGAGCCCGCTATTCGAGACTTTGCTGCGTGCGCTTGCGATGCAGCCGGAAGCGCTGGCGCGCGTCATGGAATTGATCGAGGGCGCAGGTTCCGCGGTTTCGGGCCTGGCGGCCGATGCCCAATTCATTGAGATGTGGCGCACCGTGTGCGACGCACGTGCGCTGTTGGAGGCAACACCGTGAGCGCATCGAACTCTAAAGACACCTCTGCGACGCCCTTCGACTGGAAAGCCATCGAGGACGAAGTGCTGCGGCGACTCAAGCCCTTCCAGCGCCGCACTGTGGACTGGGCGTTCGAGTGCCTGTACCCGTCCGACGGCCAGCCCGCGACGGGCCGCTTCCTTGTTGCCGATGAGGTCGGGCTTGGAAAGACAATGGTCGCTCGCGGCGTGCTGGTCAAGGCGTTGCGTCTCCTCGAAGGACGGGTATCTCGCGCAGACGTTGTTTACATTTGCTCCAACGCCGACATTGCGCGGCAGAATCTCGCACGCCTGCGGATTCCCGCGCTCGATGCGGCGGGCTTCAAATCACAAGGTCGACTCACGCTGATGCCGCTCATTCCCCGTGGCGATGACGGCGAGCCAGTGCGCGAATCGGCATTGCCCGAGCGAGGCATAAATTTTCAGGCGATGACGCCGGGCACGTCGCTCGACTTCCGCAACGACCCGGGGCATGCGTTGGAGCGAGCGCTGTTGTGCTTGATGTTGCGCGAAAAGATCCCCGAAGTTCGGTTCACTCCACTGAAGAATCTCTTCACGTCGCAGGTCTCTCGAGAGCGCTTCGATGCGTTGATCAACAGGGTGCAGCGGATGTACGCGATCGATGCGCGTCTGCATGAGAAATTTCTGGTCGCCGTGCATGACCCAGCCACAGGGCTGGTCGCGGACATCCAACGTGTAGCCACCCTGTTTCCGAAGATGCGCAAATACCGCGCCCGGGACCCTGACCAGCAGGATGCCGCGCGTCTGATCGCCAACCTGAGGCGAACGTTGGCCAGCGTGTGCATCGGCGCGTTGGAGCCCGACCTCATCATCCTCGATGAGTTTCAGCGCTTTCAGAACCTGCTGAGCAGCGAAGACGAAGATGCGCACCTCGCGCGCATGCTCTTCGAACACGAACAGGACGGCCATGCTGCGCGAGTGCTGCTGCTCTCTGCCACGCCGTATCGTATGTGCTCGCTCGCCGAAGATGCCGGAGACACGCAGCACTACGACGAGTTCCTCGCCACCGTGCGCTTCCTGATGGGCGACGACGCCGCGAGGCTCGCGCAGTTGAAGGTGACCTTGACGGCCTTCAACGATTCGCTGCGTACGCTGGATCCGGCCTTGCCCGAGTTGGCACGAGATCTTCGCATCGAATTGCAACGGCAGTTGTCGCGCGTCATGGCGCGTACGGATCGCGTGTCTTCCACGGATCGGCGCGATTCGATGATCGCAACCCCTGAGAAAATAGCTGTCCCTCGGGCACAGGACCTCGTCGCCTACGTAAGCCTGCAGCGATTGGCCGCTGCGCTTGGGCAGCCCGATCTGGTCGAGTATTGGCGATCGGCTGCCTGTCCGCTGAGCTTCTTGAGCGGCTACAAGCTGCGCGACCACCTGCGGCAGGCGCTCGATGACGAGAGCCCGGCAGTCATCGCGGCAATGCGCGGACCGGGCCTCTTCCTGTCGTCGAACGATGCCGTCGATGCAGATGCAGGGCACGCGCGTACGCGCGCACTCGCGTCCGAGCTTGTGACTGCCGGCCTGCATCGCTTGCTGTGGATGCCTCCCGCCTTGCCGTACTACGCGCCTGGCGGCCCCTTCGCGTCGGTAGGTGAGGGCGCGCGCACTAAGCGTCTGCTTTTCTCCAGCTGGCGCATGGTTCCGCGGTCCGTGTCGACCGTTCTTGATCGAATGCTGGCGGACGCTCTACAACGGGAGGCACCCGCGCGGGATACAGCGCGGCACGACGAGGTTGCGGGCGACTACACGCTGGGCTATCCGTCATCGGTCTTTGCCTGTCGCATCGATCCCCGAGGGTTGGCACGCGAAGTCGTAGTAGATGGGGGGATACCGAATTTCGAAGCGGTGGCAGCGCGTGCGCAACCGCGTGTTGAGGCGTGGTTGGGTGAGGTACGTGAGAAGTTCGGTTCGGCCGACGATGGCATCAATGACCCGGATTGGTACTGGCTCGGCCCTGCGCTCATCGACTGGTGCGCGCTGCGCGATGGGCCGGAACGCGATAGCGCCGCTTGGCGGACGTTCGAGCCGCTCGACATGGCAATGTTCGACGAGGAATTCGGCGACGGCAGTACGTGGGGCCGGGTTGAGCATGCGGCGCGGGTTTCACGGTGGCAGGCGGTTCGCTCGGGCAGCTCAAAGTTGGGGCGCATGCCAGCGGACCTGTCGCTGACGCTCGCTCGTGTTGCTGTGGCCGGACCCGCGGTGTGTGCCCTGAGGTCCATGACCCCATGCGCATCGAGTGCCTTTGATTCCTCAACGCGCCAAGGCGCGTCTGCAGTCGGTGCTGCCCTGTTGCATTACTTCGGCCACGCGCAGTCGGTAGCACTTCTCTCCGGGCTGTACGACGAGTCGGCATTCTGGCGTCGCGTGCTGGCTTATTGCGGCGAGGGCTGCTTGCAAGCCGTACTCGACGAATACTTCGCTGTATTGCGAGACGACCAGCCCGCCGACAAGTCTGGCGATGAAGCCCTACTTGCTCTCGTAGGCCATATCGACAGCGTCTTGCGCATGAAGCCCGCCGTGCTTCGGCCTGAGGTACTGAAGGAGAGTGAGGACGGACGACTGACGCTGGAGGCCACGTCGCGCACACTGAGGCATGCACGCCCGCTGCTTGAAGACAAGAGTCCGGACGATGCCGAGGATGGCGGCCCCACGCAGCTCACGCAGCTGCGCTCGGCATTCAACTCACCGTTCCTGCCCTTCGTTCTCAGCAGCACGTCGATCGGCCAGGAGGGGCTCGATTTCCATTGGTATTGCCACGCAATCATTCACTGGAACCTCCCTGCGAATCCGGTAGATTTCGAACAGCGCGACGGGCGCATCCATCGATATCGCAACCACGCGGTGCGGCGCAATATCGCGCATGACTGGGGTGGCGCGTCCCAGGATTCGGCGTCGGGTCCGGACGTATGGGACTGGATGTTCGAACGTGTGTCGGAGATTGTGTGCGCGCGCAGAACCGACCTCGGTGGCATGAGGCCGGCCTGGGTCTATCAGCGTGGGGACGCGCCGGCGCCCGCTATGACGGATTCCTGGATGGGCACAGCGCAGGGCGCCGCGGCAAACATCGAAAGGCATGTGCCGGCGATACCGTTGAGCAAGGATGCCGATCGGCTGGTGCGCATGAATCAGGCCGTCGGTTGCTATCGAATGGTGTTTGCCCAACCGCGCCAGGACGATCTGTTGGCGCATTTGCAGCGGTCCCACGATTCCGCGGCCCTGGCGGCAATCGCGACGGAGATATCCATCGATCTCAGGCCACCATCATCCATTGGCGATCGTTCGTAGTTCGTGTTTGGCTGCCGATGGTGGGCCGCTCCCTCTGTCTTCATTGTCAGCCACGATTTTCGCTACAGCACACGCACGAGCTCAGCGATCGCCCGAACGGCGCCTTCGTCCGAGGCCTTGAGCACGATCGCTTCGAACGCTGGGTTTAGTGGCTTGAGGACGATCTTCACTTGTTGCTCGGAATCATCTCCCGCGGAGACCTTGTCGCTGTGATAGACCTTCAGCGTGTACTGCCCACCCGTCTCTCCGTCAGTCACGCCTGCGTGCCATACGAGCAACTTGCGACCCTCCTTTGTGCCTCCGGGTACCGGTCTGAACAAGCAAAAACTGCCCGAAGGAACCAAGGGTTCCATGGACTGCCCGACAACTTGCGCGACAAACATACCCGGGTTCAGCTTGAACTCACTGAGCACGGCCCAGTCTGATGCGTGCTCGGCCAGACCGCCTAGATCGGATTGCTCTTCGCTCCAAAGGCCTGCCGCCGCCTTCAGGCTGCTGATTGGCACGCAATTTCCGTAGGGATCGAAGTTCGCCGCCGACGGCTGGGTCACTGGAAATGAGTACACCGTCGCGCTCGCGCGTTCTAACGGAACAGCCGCTGCAACGCTCGCTTGATCGCCAACGAACCACGCGTCGCTGGCCCCCACTTCCTTGGCTTTTCCTTTACCTTCCACGGCCTTTGCGATGCGGCGCATATGCGTGCGCATTACCGTCTTGTCGTAGATCTCTTGATATTGAATAGCCACTACTTCGTAGTCGGTGTTCAGCAGCTCATCACGAATCTGCCGGTCCTTAGCTGCTGTCTGCGCGTTGCCATGCAAGTGCTCGCTCATCCCATCGAGATACACGCATACGCCCTCGTACTGGTCATTGGGTGCGTGGAAGTAGACATCTGGGCGCGTAGTGATTCCTCCAGATAGCGCGATGGGCCGTTCCGTCTCAAAGTTCGCAAGCCCAGCTGCCTTCAACATGGCAACGAGCTGCTGCTCCGGCGGATTCCCCGGCTTCTGCGTATGCGTGTCATCAGGAAGCACCGCCGGAATGTCGTGACTGAAGTGCACCTGACTACCCCAGTCCCGCAAGTACTCTTGCGCGACATGTCGATCCAATTCCGTGTGATAAAACGAATTGCGGAAGTTCTGAAGACAATCAATGCACGATGTTCCGCAGGCAGACGGGCAATCTTCCACCAGGCTCAGTGAGCGCTCGATAACGGCCGGCCAGTGATTGATCATCTGCTCCAGCAGCCCGGAACCACCTGGCATCGGGTCATACAGCAGTGCATCGTATTTCTCGGTGCCTGGCTTTCCAAACACCTGCACCTGCAGGTCGGAAATCTCCATGTCCAGCACTTCTGCTGCCCCTTGGCGCATTGACTCCATCACGCTGTAGGCAGCCACTTTCGACGGACAGTCCGTCAGTACCAAAGCGTCCGCTACCGCCTCGGCGTAGAAGGCGATCTTTTGAATCGGCCGGCCACATCGCTCGATATGGTGCTCGTTGAACGAATCCAGCTCCTTCTGTGTGCTCATGGGTGACCGGCTCTGGCCACAGACCAGGCAAACGGGGTAGCCCATCTCCCCGCGCGCCTTCACCTGTGAGGCCGCCCCCACGTTCACCAGTCGCATATGCAATCCATGCTTGAGCTGAAGCGCGGCCTTGCCCCACTCGTAAGCTGGTCCTCCAGAATGCCGCCCCTGGTCTTGACCGAAGACAGCCACGGGCAGCTGGAAGCGATAGTCCTCGTCGTCCGAGATGTACGACTGATGAGGCGCGTCCACGTCACAAACCTGGACGCCAAAAATGCTGGCGGAACCCAATGACTCGGTCTGCGCGACTGCCGCTGCCTGGGCCAACCCACCGGTCTCTTGAACCGACTCGTTGGCCAGATCAACAGCAAACACAATCGGCTCTTCCGGGATCAGATGGAAAGTGCGCGGAACGAACTTGTGCGCGTTGGCGTAGATCAGGTTGCCCGGCACGTACTCACGCACGGCCAGCATGCTGTTGCGTCTCAATTCCCAGTCAGATATATCGGAACCAAAGCGCGGCGCGATGTGCGTGATGCTCACCGCCCCGGTATCCAGCCCATAGCCGGGCAGGAATCCTTCGGCGGCGAGGACACCGTAGGTGTTCGTGTCGTCCACGCCTTCAGCTTGGTTGGCCCGGCGCTTTGCTTCGCCCTTCAGCTTTTTCACAAGCCTTTCGCAACGACTGCGAAGAGCTTCCTCATCCGGGTCCATCGAACCCTTCGCCTCGGCCACCTTGCGAAGGCGCTCCAACTGCCCAAGCGCCCACTGCAACCGCTGGAACAAACGACCGATCACTGTTTGAAGTTCATCGGGCAAGCCATCAATTGTGGCTTCAAGCCGCTCGGCGCTGACCACGTCGGCGTCAGCTGTCGGCCAACCCTGGCGGAAGGCGGCCAGTACGGCAGTGATCAAGCCAGCGCGATGCCTGTGAATGACAGCAGACAAGTCGTCCACCTTCAGAGGCGCTGAGCGCACCAAGCCCTCGGCGGTGAACAGGTAGGTCTTGATTTTCGGCGGCAGACAGGTTCGCATGGCGTTCTGCAACGCGTCCAGTTCCATTTGGGGAAGCGCTTTGTCTCGCAACAGCTTGAACAGCGTTGTCAGCACCGTGGCGTGCACGTGCTTGGCCACCATCACCGGGTTGCGCAGGTTGAAGCTTGGCGGCTCCACCAAGCCCTCCAGCATCTTCAGAGGTTCGTTGAAGTAGGCACGATCATGGCTGGCTGCACGCGCATAGGTGATGTCCAGCGCCATGCGGAACTGCCGCCCTGCCCGACCCGCGCGCTGCCAGTAGTTGGCAGGCAGCGGAGGGACGTTGCGCATCAAGACCGCATCAAGTGTCCCGATGTTCACCCCCATTTCCAGCGTCGGCGTGCACACGAGCGTGTTGATGCGTTCACCATCGCTCTTGAAGGCGTTTTCGATGCGTTCTCGTTCCGCACCGGGAATTTGCGCCGAATGTTCTTTCGCCCGCAGCATGGCGAATTCCTGGTCTAGCAGCAGCAAATCGTAGTCGTCGGCGTTCTCTGGCTCGAAGACCAACTTACCATCGCAGCGCCAAGCCATGCAGTTCATGCTGGGGTTGAGGCGCGTGTGGAGCCTGCGGCATGTCTGGCAGCGGTACATCCCTGAATCGGGCCTCATCATCAGGCGGTTCGCGTCGACTTGATGCGCGCCTACACAGCCTGGCAGCAGCCCGCCTCGAGCGCCCTTCAATTGAACAGGGGCAAGCAGTTGCAGCTCGTCGCTCACCAGCCGCCACATGTCCTCCAGAAACGGCTTCACCTCGTCAGGCGTCACACCCCACGCCACCGCAGCCTGCTTGGCCACCGTGCCGTAGTTGCTGTACCACTGCTTGATGCGGCCTTCATCGTCCTGCCCATCGCGTTGAAACTTCAGCGCCGCCGGCACACCCTTCATCGACGGGAGGTAGCCACGCATCACCTGCAACTCACCATCCATCCACACCTTGGAATAGACGTTCGTGATGCTGTCGTAAACCATGCGCCGGGAGCGGGCCGCATCCAGTAACGACGCCACACCTTCGGCCAAGACCTTGGGCTCGCAGCCCAGCTTGGTCGCCCACGGCGCTAGCTCAGGCCGGTCGGCGGTCAAGCCAAGGTAGTCGACCTTCATCCGCCCGATCGGCTCCAGGCCGACGCGTTGCCGGCCACCGACCGCCAACTCTCGAAGAATCTGTACCCGGAGGAACCACTTCCGTTCCTGGCCATGGGCCTGCCCAGTCTCGGTCTTGCCCTCCACGCGCCATACCTCGGGGATCAGCGCCCGCGAGAGCTCATCGTCAGCGTCCAAGTGCTGGTCGAGCCACAGCGTCAGGTCGCTCACCGAGATCGGCCCCTGCTTCAACTTCTGGTAGATCAACTCGCGCAAGCGATAGCGGCGCGAGCGATCCTGCATCCACCCCGCCTGGAAGGCCGCGTCCTGCCGGTTGTCGGCAAACACCAGAAGCCGCCGACGCTCAGCGCGGTGAATCATGCTTTGAGCGAGCACGTGCACATCGGCCACCGTAGTCGCGCGCACTGGGCGAGCCGGCTCACGGTAGTTGCCGCTGAACCGCCGGCCGGTGGCGCTGCAAGACACACACCGTGTCAGCTTTCCCTTGTGCTCATCCTTTTGCTGAACGAAGTACAGCGGCTTGAGCACCTTGTTGCGTCCGCAGCCCACACACTCGGCGGTGTTGCTGTCGTGAACGGTGCCGCAATACCGGCATGCAAACAGTGTCTCCGTTCGCACCGGGTCGTCCTCTGGGTCCGCACCCACTTGGTGGTCCAGTGACAACGCGCGAATGCCACCCAGGTTGATCTCGGTGCCCCGCCACACGCGGCCACTGCCCTCTGCGCTGCCACCGCCTGGCTTCGGGCCGGTGAAGTTGAAGTCTTCCAGGCCGTGCTCGAAGTAGTGCTGGCCGCAGGTCGTGCAGCTGAGCAGCGGAAACCGGTGCAAGTCCGCATCCGCAGCCAAGGCGTCTTCAGCAGACAACCACAGCTTTGCAGCTTTGCTTTGCTCCGGGAACGTCACCACCGCACCACTCACACCGCGCACAAAGCCGTGAACCACCGGGCGCAACAATGGGCGCCCGCCCTGGCGTGACGCAGCGCCCAAGGCCAGCCACACCAAAATCTCTTCCTGAGAGATCGCTCGACCCAGCGTGTCGCCCAGCGAGGCCAGCAGGTCTTGCAGCTTTCGGGGGCGGCGCAGCGCCTCGGCAATCTGGAACACAACCTCGTTGTGACTCAACCACTGGCATGTCGCCTCGCGCCAGTTGCCCGCAGGCAACCTGTTGCCCGTGGCGGACTGAAACCACACACGAAGCGACTGCAACGCGGCTTCGCTGGCATCGTCACGGTCCACCTGGCTCAGGACTTCCAGCAGCGTCTGCAATTGCAACGACTGATCGCCATTCAACGGGGGGCTGGCCTTGCGCGGCGTGCCCCACAAGTCGTTCTCATAGGACTCACCGACCAACGCCACCTTGCTACCATCCAGCCCGAAGAATCGGCTAGCGAATTCACGGCCTGCCTCCAGGCCATTCACCGGGTCAGCAATCGTCGCAGACGTGGCGACACACGCCGTGCTTGCTTCGTCTTTGCCACAGTAGGCACGCAGGCGGCGGATCAAACAGGCTGTCTCGGCACCTTGCGCACCGGTAAACGTATGCGCCTCGTCAAACACCAGAAATTCGAGCAAAGCGTTGTCGAACAGCTCCAGATCCTGCTGGCGGGTGAGCAGCAGTTCCAACTGCTTCACGTTGGTCAGCAAGATGCGCGGCTGGCTGCCCGGCGTGCGCATCGCCTCGCGGCTGACACGCTCTTCAGCCGGATGCAGCGCTACATCCAGCTTCTTGTGCTGCATATCGGCCAGCTTGGTTTTGTAGTCAGCTGCGGTACTGCCTGGCGGCAGGCGCACGCCTGTCACATCGGACTCTTTGCGCGGCGTCTTGCCCACGTACATGCCGAAGCTCACGCCGGTGCCGGCTAGCAAGCCGCGCATGCGCTGCAATTGATCCTCGGCCAGCGCGTTCATCGGATACACGATCACCGCAGTGACGCCAGCTGCAGCAGAATCGTCGCGCAGGTGCAGGCATCGGCTGATGATTGGCAGCAAGAAACATTCGGTCTTGCCTGAGCCCGTGCCGGTCGCTACCAGCGTGGGCCTGCCAGCATGAATAGCCCGAAAGGCTTGCTCCTGATGCAAGTAGGCTGATGGGTAAGGCGACAACTGTCGAATATGCGAGTGCAGCACTCCTTCCTTCACCAACTGCTCCAACGAGGCGCCTTCGCGGAAAGTCCGCGACAGCGAGATGAAGGGCCCCTTCATCAGCGGCGTGTTTCGCGTCTGCTCCAGATTGAGCAACCCGCGCATCTGCTGGTACAAGCCGGCATCTGCAAACGCGTAGGTGCTGAGCTGGTAGCGCAGGAAGTCGCCGACGACCTGCTCGGTGTACGTGATGGGATTCAGCATCAGAACAAGTCCTCCTGCGCGCTTGCGTCAGATACGTCTGGGACAGATCCTTCGTTCCCAAGCTGGTTGTTAGTTCGGTGCCGCAACGCCATGATGCTTCGAATAAGCTCGGCGTCGGCACGGCGTTCACTCTGGATTTGCTTCATGTCCTGCGCAATCTGAGAACTCAACAAACGCGCACCAAGCCGAGCGGCGACCGCCTGCGGCAGTTTCGCCCTTTCATCGTGTCCCAGGCCATACTCCGACAGGCGAACTGCCTCCGGAAGCATCCAGCCTTCACCGTCGTTTTGATTGATGAATGCATCAATGCCGATGAACTGAAGTTCGTGAAAGGCGACCATCGCGAGAACCGAAAAGCGAAGTTCGGGATCGAGTTCCTTATCAATTCTCCAGAAGCCCTTAGGGTCGAGTTTCCTGGTGAATGCTTCAGTAAGCCTCTGCCTGGGGTGATCGCAATCGTTCATGATGAACGCGAGATCATCAGCGCTAAGCCCAAACTGAAACGCAACGATGGCTTCAGAAATGCAGCGAAGGCGAAGGCGCTCTGCAGAAGTCAGGGCAGGGCGAACGGCGCGATCACCATCAATCACAGCTGAGAAAATCCGCTGGCCACCAAAGAGCGCGCGCCCAATCCGGTCAAGCGCATCGACGTACCGAATGCTAGGCAGTGCGGACTCTTCCACAACGAACCAGTTGAGGTGCAGACCGCCACAGCGGGCGCGAGAAACGAAGTCATATGCGAAAGTGTTCATTGCCGTAGTCAATGCAAACACACTTCGCTTGGTTTTTAGAATCGCGGCTGTATTGCCACACGGAAAAAATGGCGTGCAGGCAACCCGTGCTGTACGCTCGTTTGTCGCGGATGTCACATCAATGAAAGTGACCTTTGGGACAGGTTGCCACTTGGGACTTCCTGCCTGTTCCCCTGTCTTGAAAACCTTGCTTGCAGCCTCGTCAAGACCAACTAGGTACTGAGGCTCGAACACGTCCTCACTGGGAGAGATGTCTCTCCAGACAGCTGACCTTCCCTTTCCGGACACCCATCCTTTCGAACTGACTTGGAACTGATCGATGATGTTGCCCTCAAGCAGAGGCATTGCGACACCCTGTATTTCGGAAACTCGCAGGGACTGGGTCCTGTCGCGAGACAGTACAACTCCCTTTTCTCGAACAAGAATATTCAATGAGCCGGCGTAGGGTTGCCACGCGCCCTTGAGCCAATGTCCATACTCGTCAGCTATGTATCCGTCCGACTCCCACTTAGGTCGAGTCGGGAACAGCTTCGAATCTGAGGTCATGTTGAAGTCGCCCTGTTGGTAGCGGACGCCCCACCCAGACTCAGACTGTTCTCCCAACAGCACTCCGTTGGCGTAGATCGCCTTCAGCACCTTGAGATCACGCTCACTACGAATCTCCAGGATGGCCTTCGACAGCGGAGAGAATTCAACGATCTGATCGCGGGGATACGCGAGAAAATAGCGATCAGCATGCGCCCAGTCGTCGACATCACGATGCATGAAGGCTGCTCGTATCGCCTCGGTTCTCCCACCCTTTTGAACAATCAGGGGACAGAACTTGAAGCGAGAGTCGATATCAAAGACTTTGTCGCGATTCTCGAAGCCGAACAGCCATTGCCAATCACATTTGTCTAGGAAGAGCTCCCGCAGCGCAGTCGTCCCCTTGTCGGTGTAGACACCACTCGGAACGATCATGCCCATTCGTCCCTGCGGACGTAGCAACGCATGACTGAGTTCCAGGAACATCTTTTGTAGATAGGGCTTACCACTGCCTTGGTGCAAGAACGGGTGGGCAGCATCGGAAAAGCCCTTGCGCTTGAGCCGCTGGCGCAGCCATTCCTTGTGAAGTTGAGCGGATTCCGAAAAACTGTCTCTGCCTCGACCACCCAGGTTTAGGTCATGCCTCTTCTTGCCATCTTTGTCCGTAGTGACACGGTCACCGAAGGCAACTCCAGCAAAGCTCATCCAGTTGGCAAATTCCTTGAATCCGGCGACATACCTGATCCATTCGTCTTCGAGCTGGGGTGCTGCCCGAAAATAGTCGAGCTGCTTAGATAGTGCCTCTTGCTTCCCGAAGGCTCGATACAGCGGGTCATAGTTGGAAAAGAACTCCTTCGAATTTGGCTGCATGGTTTCCCAGGGGGGATTGCCCAGCATCGCGTCGAAGCCTGGCTGGCCTGCAGTAAAGACATCTGGGAATTCCAACTCCCAATGGAAGAAGCGGCGTTGGCGTGCGATAGCTCCAGCCGCCGCGAGCGCAGCTTCGTGCGGCTTCGCGAAGTCGAGCGGCAGCGGCGCATGGTCGATCTGATCGCCCGGCCAGAACCACAGCGAGCACCACAAATCCATACGGGCTTTGAGCGCGTGGAAGTGCGGGTTGTTCAACACCTTGTCGCGATACATCGCAGCGCGCTTGTCACTGTCATGCACTGGAAGACGATGCAACGAACGGAACACTTTCAGCAGTTCATCATGCACATCGCCTGCCTCCAGCGAAGGGGCTAGATTTTGTTGGCCAATGATCTGGGTTTGCAGTTGCGAAGGAACAGCCTTCGCGCGTGCGCTTATGGCTGCAGTGAATTTGTCGCCGACCTTCTTGCCCCTGGCGTTCACATAGAAGTGATTGATCAGGTTGCCTGGCTTGTCCTTTTGATAGTCCTTGTCGCCACCTTCGCGCTCCCAGGCCATGGCTGGGTAATCGCGGTAGGTGTCAAACCAAGCCCCTACCAGCGAGTTGCCCACCTTGAGTTTGTGGTCCAGAAAGCCGAACGGCAGGTCACGGTCCATGGTCTCAACCCAGAGAGCCATTCGCCCGAGTTCTACAGCCAGGGGGTCCAAGTCGACCCCATATAGGCAGCGCTCTACGATATGGCGCTTGAGTTGCGAACGCAGCGCCTCTTCGAAAAGCTCATGCGAGGGGTTGAGCTTCAGAAGCTCGTCGCTGAGTAGTTCGGATATCTCGCCATCAGCCATGCGGGGCACGCCACCGTCTGCCGCTCGTTCGATGAGCTTGTGGTGGTACAGCGAGGCCACCAGGGCATCCGTCAAGTAGCGCAGAGCCCCGGCCAGGAATGAACCTGAGCCCATTGCGCAGTCGCAGACCTTCAGCGCCAGGATGACTTCAGGACGTTTGGGTACCCACTCCGTCACCGTGTCGAGACCTGTGCGCTCATCCACCTCGGTTCGCACGGCCTCAAAGGCAAGCGGTTGCAAGGTTCGGCGCACGGTGGGTGCCGCCAATTGGGGGCGCGTGTAGAAAGTGCCAGCCCCCTTGCGCGTGCCGCCCCAGCGGACCAGGAAGAACTGGCCAGGCGCCACCAAGCGCGCGCATAGCTGCTTGGCTGCCTTGGTCAGCGCCTCTGTGTCGGCAGTCGCCCCGGCGGCCTGGCGGCCCCGAGGCCTCTTGACCAGACCCGCGAGCACCGCTGCCTTCTCCAGCCAAGCCTGGGCTCGAGCAAGGTGATCAGCGCTGATAGCGAGTTCATCGTCGGCTTGCGCCACTTCGGGTTCGCTTTCGGCGTCGGCTTCTGGAGTGTCGTCGCCAACGTCGGCTTCCTCGTGGTCATCAACGGTCTCGGCTTCATCAGCTTCTTCACCGTCGACTTCGCCTTCACCGGCGTCGGGCTTGTCCTTCTTCTTCAGCGCCTCGAACAGTTGCTGGATGACGGCGTCGTCCATGCCCTCCAACTGCGATAACTTCAAAGCAGGCTCGTTACCTACGGCCAGGAACACCACCGGGTCACCGTCAGCGGCCTGCTTCAGTTCGAAGTCGAGCAGGCCTTCGTACAACACGCCTATGTACTCGGACGAGAGCGCCGAGAAGTCGACCGGCGCGTCGACTAGTGCGCTCTTGCGCCCTTGACGCACCCGCAAACGGGTGCGCGTTAACAGCCGCAGCATGTTTTGAACCTGACGGTCTGTGACGGCATTGCTGGGGCTTTCCAGCAATGCCAACGCACGTGAGATGCCGTCGAGCGATTGCGGATCCCCCGGCTCGAATAGGCCGCCGCTGTACTGTGGCACGGGTAAAGCCTCGTGCGAAGAGCCGTGATAGACCAGCCCGAACAGCGCCATCAGCCTGGGCCACGCACTGCGGCCTTGGGCCAGCCGCTCGTTGCCACGGCCGCTGGCGCGACGGTCCAGGCTTTGCCGAAGGCCTTCCAGGCTGTAGGCGCGCTGGTAGATCGGGTTGTCTACCGGAAGCAGGTTTCGCGCTTCGGCAAACAGCGTGATGATGCAACGCATCACGATGCGTGAGCCGGCCACGTACAGGTCAGCGAATGCGGGCGCGGTGCCAGCGTGCTGGGCCTGCTCAATGGCACCGTGCGATGCGGAGATCAGCTCTTCAACCGCCTGGCGGACGCGCTCGCCCAACACCGCCGACAGGTCGGCCTGGCCTTTGCGCGAGGCCAGGATGGCGCCCAGCAAGGTGCTCTCGCCCTCGGCGGCTGGCGCTGCTAGCGCATCGTGGGACAACAGATGCCGCCATGCGGTGACCTGCGGCCCGGGCAAGCCTTCCACGAACCACAGGTCGATGTCCCACTCGCACCATGCTTCGTAATCTTGGCCGGCGTGAACCAACCGCCATTGGCGCCCGTTGGTCACCACCGCGAGGGGCTGTTGCTTCTGGCGAAGCCACTCGACGACTCGACTCAGCAACTGGCGCGAACGGCCAACGCCCAGCCGGCCGGCGAACTGGCGCGACGCGCCCTCTTCAGGCACGAACACGGGCAGCAATTCGCCGTGCGGCCCCTGCCATACCCGCCGAGGCTTCACCAGCGCACCGGTGAAGCTGCGCAGAGACCAGCGTGCATCCACGTCTTGGGCCTTCTGCCATTCGCCATCGGGCAGTGCCGACAGATCCTGCAGCATGAAGTCCAGCAGGGGGCTCAAGCGTTCGTTGGTGCCGTCAAACGCCGTGAGCGCGCGTCGCAGCTTGTCGGCCTGCCACATCGGCAGCGGCGTCAACTCAGCAGCAAATGCAGTGGTGACCTTGTCGGGGGAGATCAGCAGCCCGCCGTGGTTCAGGCTGCTCCACCATTCGATGGGGTTGCTCATGCCCGAGCCTCCGGCAGACGGATCTCAACCGTGACCGGGAACACCTGCGCTGTTGAGCGCAGGCTGAAGCGGTTGGGCACTACGTGCCTAAGGATTCGGTCCCGCTCTTGCTGGAGTCGCTCCAGCAAGTCACCGAACTGCCCTTGCCGGCGTTTGAGTTCGTCTTGAAGGTCGCGCAGCCGGCGCTCAGCCATCTCGTTCGCATCTTCGAGCAGCGAATACTGCAAGGCGGCCGTACGCTGCTCTTCGATCTCTCGCTTGAGCTTGTCAATGCTCTGGTCGCGTTGAAGGGCAGAGACTTCTCGAATGCGGCGCTCGAATGCTTCCTTTTCATGCGCAGCGGCCTCGACGCCCGCCGCATTGAGTTCGGTGTTGATCGTTTCCGTCAACTTCGTCCGGTAGCTGTTGATCCAGGTTCGCACGTCGTCATCCACGTCGTCCCAGATGGCGCGAGCCTGTGGCGTGCCGCTCGAGTCTTCGATGCCGGGAAGCGATGCGCCGTGCGGACCGGCGTAGGCGAGCGCCTCGCCCACCACACCATCCTTGACAGGCAGAACCACGGTGCGCACCCAGTGGTGAAAAGTTTCACGCAGTTCGTTGACAGCCATCTCCTCCACGGTCAGCAGCAGCAAGGCGTCAGCGCCTTCTGGCACAGCGCCGCGCGTGACGACCCAGCGGCTGGGCGGCGTGAACTCGCTCTGGCCCCCAGGAAAACGCAAACGCGCAAAAGAAGCGAGCGCCTGCCGCATAACGGGGTGCCCGAGATGCAGCAGCACCGTATCCATCGACGGCCGGAACACGGGACGTCCGTTGATGGTGTGGATGAAATGCTGGTTGTCGAAGACCAACCAAGGCATCGCACCAGTGACACCCTTGTTCGCGCGCATTCGAAGGCTGTCGTCCACCACCGCCTGCCAGCGCGACGGTAGCGGTGACCGCAGTCGCATGCGACCGCGCACGTCCGGGCCCTCCAGCGGTTCCTGCGCGGAGCCTAACCCCAGTGCGATGCGCAAGGTTTCCTGCAACGTTTGTGGGCTCAAGTCCAGATCGATCAGCAACTTTTCAAGCCGAGCGCGGTCCTCGGTGCCTCGTTCCTGTGTGTGCACACGCGCATCGTCGGATGCACGTTTGCGAGTGGCGATCTCGCGCTCCAGCTCATTGAACACGTCCTTGTCGTCGTTGAACTCCATCATCCGCCGCTGGAAAGCGGCGTCGAACAGTTCACCCACTGAACCAAGGTCTTCGCGGATGTCATTGACCTTTTCGAGCACGCGAGCAACAAACGCCAGGTCGGCGTCGTCATCGCTGGCGAAGTGATAGATGGTCACGTCGCGCGACTGACCATGGCGATCGATGCGGCCGTTTCGTTGCTCAAGGCGCGACGGGTTCCAGGGGATCTCGAAGTGCATCAGCAGCCTTGCGGTGTGCTGCAGATTCAGGCCTTCTGAAGCCGCATCTGTGGCAACCAGAATCTGCACCGGCGACTCGGGGTCGTTGAAGGCGAGCTTGATGCGCTCACGATCTTCGTCGCTCATGCCCCCGTAGAGCTGGATGATGGCGCCGGAGTTGGCGCCGAACTCGCGCTCCAAGCGCTGCACCACGTAGTCCAAGGTGGTCTTGTACTCAGTGAAGACAATGAGCCGTTCGTCTCGGTTCCACGCATCGGCGTTGCGCAGACGTTGCTTCACCAGGTCTTTCAGGCGGTCGAACCGAGCGTCGACCGTCGGCACCTTGTTGACGACAGGCAGTTGGTCCAGCTTCAAGGCGCGAAGCGCTGCATCGATAGCAGCCACCTCGGCGCCCAGGTCGCCCAGGTAGGGGTGCATCCACGCACCCACGACATGAGTGGCGTGCAGGTTGCGGCTTTCGCGCTCTTGGTCGTCGTCGATGTCTTCCTGAAGAGCACGCCGCGCCGCCAGCACTTCGCTGGCCTGAGTGGCTTCTTGTTCTGCCAGACCGACCTTGAAGCGAAGCCAACTGTCGGCGAAGGTGACGGAGCTGGAGAGCAACCGCTTGCGCAGCACTTCGATGGCGAAGTTGAGGACGGTTCGCGCCTCGGGCGCCGCGATGATCTGTCGCTTAAGCGCGGCGCAGAAGGCACGCACGGACGTGGCCAGTTCTTTCTCGGCCTTGGGCAGGTAGAGGGGCAGCGGCTCGAGGTAGCGTGTCGCAAATCGTGGCGGGCGCCCTGCCTCCTTGTCTTGCGTGTTGATCTCGCTCTTCAGTCGGCGGATCAGCACGTCGCCGATCATCTGGCGCTCCTTGTCGGTGAAGGCCGGCGTTCGCGTGAAACGCACTGGATCCAGCTGTTCAAGCAGGCCCGAGAAGCACCGCGTATGGCCGTTGTGCGGCGTGGCCGTGAGGAAGAGCCGGTGCTCAAACCATGGCGTCAGCAGCCGAAGCATCTCGGCCAGGTCGCTGTCCTCGCCGAAGTTCGACGGCATGAGGTTGTGCGCCTCGTCGACGATCAGCAAGTCCCACGGCAACTGCGCTCCCTGGTGAGCATGGGTCGTGCGGCAGTTGGCGATGAACTGCTCCAGCACGTCGGGCTGGCGCAGGTAGTGATACGACGTGATGATCCTGGGCAGCGCCCGCCATGGGTTCGCGTCGAGGCCCATGTCTTTCTGAAGCTTGTGGGTGGCCGCTTTGTCGACGATGTCGAACCCGAGGGAAAACTTGTCCTCCATTTCCTGCTGCCATTGGGTACGCAAGGAAGCCGGCGTGAGGATCAGCACTCGTCGGATCCGACGCTTCCGTACCAGTTCGGCCAGGATCAGACCGGCCTCCACTGTCTTGCCCAAGCCCACATCGTCGGCGAGCAGGAGCGAGACACGAGGCATCCGCATAGCGCGGGCGAGCGGAACCAGCTGAAAATCGTCGGCGCTGACCGCACCGTACACCGGCGCGGTAGGCACGGCTTCACCACGCCGCGCGGGTGAGTCGGCAGACAGGAACGGTGTGATGGCAGTCCAGCGGGTGGCACGCTGCAGCGCGAGGAACTCCCGCATGCGCATGGGCGCATCGACACCAGCACGCGGCAGCGCATTGGGCTCAAGAACCACGGGCTGACGTTCTCGCTCCCAGAGGAGAGTTTCTTCGGCGTCGCCGTCGGAGTCGCTGAACTCGATGGTGACCAAGTGGAGCAGTTCAGAGCTATTGGCCGCTGCGAACGGTTCTACGGCTGAGATGACGCCACGGCGATTGCGGACGGTGGCGAGCATACCCACGCGCGGCAAGGAGTTTGGAGGCGTAGGAGTCGCGAGCTGTACTGTATTCATTTTGGCGGTGTCATGCCGCGTCGTTGGCGGCAGTGCCGCTGAGAAATGGAGGCGGTGATGCCTTGTTAGGGAGTATGCACAGCGTCTCGCTGTTTTTGTAGCGCACTCGTGCCTTGCGTCGTGCCTCGAGGAGGGCGTGCCGCATCTCGTAAGCGTTCACTTGGGCGTCGTCAGCAGCACTCAGGTTTGTCGCGATGGTTGCGTCCAGGACGCCCTTCGAAGTTTCCGAGAAGTCTCGGTTGCCACCGGCAGTCGGGGTTTCTTTGCCCAAAATGCTCTCCCTGATTCGTTGCCGTTGGAGTAGCGGCGATTTCAAACTCGGGAACGGGCAGTGACAGTTGCCCGATGGCGGCCATGCAGTCGCCGCCACTTGAGGCGATGGCGGTCGATGTCCGCCATGCTCTCAAATTCAGCAAAAGTATGTCACACGGCAGGGGCGCCCCATCCAGCTTCGGAGGTACCAGACAGTGAGGTTGATCCTCGAATAGCTGCACCAGCTTTGCTCATCTATTCCCGGGACAGGACACTAGGTGAACAAATCACTTGGGGTAAAGATCGTCTCGATCCAACTGCTCGTGCCTGCGACGCGTGACCGGGATGTCGTCTTCGACCTCCTTCGCGAGGGTGATTCGTCCTAGCGAGAACGCGTCCTGGGCCAGCCCGCATGCAACCGATACACGTTGATAGGCCAGTTCGTCACCGTCGAAGTCTGCAAGCTTGGGGTGAGGTGGCAACAGCATCAAGCGCGTGCTCGCGGCGTACGGCTTGCTGGCCGAATCGATCACCTTCCGATATCCGTCGACGCCTGCGCCGCCACCCGTGAGAAAGAACGGAAGTCCCGTGCGCCAAGCGTCGCTGTCGCAGTACCGCTTCTGCTTCGTGTGGTTCAAGACCCGTTGTGTCACCCCGCGCAGGTCTGCGAAGAAGATGCCGTCCCGCGTTTGGACGTCATCGAGGGGCCTCGCGGTTGCCGCAGCGAAGGCTGCCGCGTCGAGAGTGGGGGCGAGTTCGTCTGGGGAGCGCGTGCGATCCTCAGGGTCAGCATTCACCAGTCGATTCTGGTTGAGCATCTGCGTACCGTAGGCCGTGACTTCTGGCACCAGGAAGGGAAAGATGTCCTCGTCGTCACGCTTGTGCACGATGAACGTAACCAAGTCGAGCGTCCCACCGCCCACGTCGGCCAGGGCGTGCAGGCCTCGCTGTCGCTGCGGCGACTGCAAGTAGCCGGCCATTTGTGCAACGAACTCAGGGAAGACGCCGAGCGCGACGAGTCCGTCGACGGGTTGATCGGCGGCCACATCTTCCGTGCACCTCGCGGCCGTGCCGGGCGTAATGGCGCCTGGTTGCCTGCTGAGGCTCCACGCTGCGTTGCCGAGCCGACGATACGCTCGAACGAGACGTTCCTGCTCGAGCCCGTTGCTGGGCGCGCCGATGTTCAGGTGCCAGCGGATGCCAGCCGCACCGAGCTTGCTGCGATGATGGTGGTAGACCCACGCGCGGGCGTACCGCAGCACGAGCGCGAGAAAGATCGCGCCATTCGTGATCGACGAGGTCGACACATGCGGCTCGAGGAAAGGGTGCTTGAGCGAAAGCGCGACATCGTCCAGTTGAGAGCCCGGCCGGATTCCGACTGCAGCTTCACCGCCCGAAGTGAGGCTGTATTCCGAGGGAAGTAGGTAGCGTTGGGGAAGATCGGCGACGCCAGTCCAGTCGACAGGATAGATCTTGTCCAGCATGCCAATCGCAGCCTTGGTGTAGGCCGTGCCGAAGTCGACGCCGATCACCACGTCGACATTGCGGCGTGCATTCGCGACGTCCGGCAGATTCAAGCTAGCACCGGCAGCGACCCAGTCATCAGGCACCTTGAACCAACGCTCATGTTCGCGGGGCACCGCGCGATTCGGTTGCAGTCGCTCGGGCACCGGGCGCGTCGCGGGCGATTGCCCTGCGGGACCGACAACAGGGATGGGGGCCTGGGCGCGAGTCGGCGCCTTTGCTTGCGGTGATGCGAATGGCGCCATAGCTTTCGCCTCTTCCAGAAGCCGAGCCTCGAGATCGAACGGAACTTCGCGCCGCGCCGAGTTGCGCGAGGGAGCGTGCGCACGCGGCGCCATCGACGGCGCCGCCGGAAGTGCAACCGGTCGCTTCGGCGCGTCGGCATCCGACGGCTTTCGAGCCTGGATCGCTTTCGGCGACAGGCCCCTCAGCGCGCCCGCGATGCTGCGAAGCTCGGTCTTCCAATCTTTCATTTTTCAGTCCTCCCTGATGAACAGTAGTCCGGCGCAGACGAGCTGACTATCGGGCACGACGTGTTGTCGCTTCTGCACCTGTTCTCGGCGCAGTCCCATGCGAGAACGCAGCTTGTCGATTTGGCCTTGTGTAGCCTTGGCGAGTCCTGCACGGTTGCTGTCGACGTGTCGCGCCTTGATGCCTTCGAGGGTCGCGAGCCGATCTGTCAGATGCTGATCGATGCCGTGCAGTTGAAACATCAAGCGGTCGTCGTTCTCTGCCTGCTTCCGGCTCTTGGCGCGCTCGTACGAATCCTCGAGGTAGACGTCCAGCTCGTCCAATGCGCGCGATACCAGCTCGCGGTCCACGCCGTGCGCTGCCTCCAGCCAGTCTTCCCCATGCACTCGAGCGAGATTGACGAGCGTCTCGCTCTCGTCGTCAGTCAACCTTTCCATCGCTGGCAGGCGACAGACCGCAGGTTGCAGCCACTCTTCTTCGCTGACACCGGAGAACGACCATTTGCGGATAGCGAACATGTATTCGCCAGGCGCTAGATCCGTGCCTCGCGAGCGAGGCAGCGCCACAGCGACGACGGGATAGAAGGCGTCGTCGAGCTGTCGCAGCCGCGCACCGATGAATCGAACCAGCGGATGGAACTGGTGGATGACCTCCCAGGCCTTCGTGTTGGTGGTCGTGATGCTGTTGACGAATCGGCATTGCCGATGGAGGCCGTTGGTAAGGATCGTCTGTCCGCTCAGCGCGTGCTCGCGACAGAAATCCTGGAGCTCGACGGCAAGGGAAGGCGGCAACTGGATATTGAATTCCGTTGGCGCGTCCAGCTGGAGGAACAAATGTCCTGTGGCGTGTCGTGCAAGAAAATCGCGAACGTAGATGATTAAATCCTGTTCGGTCACGCGGCGTGACAGTTCTTGCGCCGCGGTAATCCGCTCGAGGATCAGACCGCCGTGAGCCATCATCTGGGCAGCATTGCGCTCCAGTTCTTCTTGTCTCTTTCGTACGTTCTCGAGCGCAAGGCGAGCGCGCTCGATTTCTTCTTCTTCCTGCTGCGGGGTCAGCTTCGACGTCAGTAGCCTGGATTCCAGGCGCGCAATGGTCTCTCCGATGATGGGTTCTGGTTCACCCAGGGCCTGTTCGAACAGGCGCAGGCGTTCCAGCAATCGGGAGTAGATGCGCTCGTCGATCGTCTCCTTGTAGAACAGGTTCCAGATATGGATGACCTTCGCCTGCTGCCCGAGACGATCGATACGACCGATCCGCTGTTCGACCCGCATCGGATTCCAGGGCAGGTCGTAGTTGATCAACAGACGGCTGAATTGAAGGTCGACGCCTTCGGAGGCAACCTCGGTGGCGACCAGCACGCGCAACTCCGGCCGATCGCGGAACTCATGGATGAGGTCTTGCTTGGACTCCACCATGTTTCCCCACAGCAGTGTGGACGGCATGCCATGCGCGACGAGACTGTCCTTGAGGTAGCGGGCGGTAGCCCGGAACGACGTGAACAGAATGACCTTTTCGCTGGGCTCATTCCTGAAATAATCGCCCAGTACTTCGAGCAGGCGGCGAAGCTTCGAATCTGAACGGGCCAGGTCCTCGGTATCGAGGTCGCGAGGGCGATGCGCGAGCAGGAATTCCTTGAGCGACGCGCTGACTTCCTCTACATCTCCCTCCTGATCGGCCTCCTCGTATTCATCGACGATCTGCTCCGCCATATCGGTAAAGAGCGTCTCGTCGTCGCCTAGCCAAGCGCGCGCAAAGGCGGCGGGGCAACTGCAAACCTGGCGCTGTGGGGTGGCCAGGAGAAAGCCGTCGGAAATTCCACGGCGCCACGCGTAGTCGCGAGTGATCTCTGTGACGTACTCGTAGAAGCGGCGCTCGGCCTCTGTCATGACGACCTTTTCCGCGTGGACCTTTCTCATGGGCCGTTCGATCTGGACGTCGCGCTTGCGCGTGCGGGTGACGACGTGTCCGAGCAGGTTCACACGCTCCAGAGACTCGGCAAGCTCGGCGCGATACTGAGGACTTTCGAGCGATTCATCGGTCGGTGGCGTCTCAAGCAGAATCGCCAGTTGGCGCGAATTGCGTAGAAGATCGCTGCGAGCGGCCGCGTCTACGTGTTCGATGATCTCCGTTGCCGTCGAATTCCGCCTCAGCGCCGCATCGCGCGCCGCTACCAGCGGGCGATTTGCCTCCAGCATTTCCTGAAAACTGCTCGGAAACTGGAAATGATCCGGATCGCAGAGCTTGAGCAACTGGAACAGGTCATCGCTGACGAGATTGATGGGCGTCGCGGAAAGCAACACGCGGTGATGCGACACGCGCTGCAACATCCCACCAAGCCGGTTGACCGAAGCTTCCGGATTGCGCATGTAGTGAGCCTCGTCGAAGATGACCAAGTCCACCAACGGATCGTCGTCTGAGCGATCGTCCAGCAGCTGGGCAAGTTGCAGTCTGCCGCTCGGACGTTTGCCAATTTCGGCGCCAGGCCGCCAGGTCTTCGGAGGCCTGAGGGCTTGATAGCTTGCGATCCAGGCCTTGGCCGGTCCGACGGAGGAACTGCGCTCAAGGTCTTCTGCCAATGTGCGTGCATCGACGATGGTTGCATCGATGCCGAAGCGCAGCTTGAGTTCGTCGCGCCACTTCTCGCGCAGCATCGCCGGGCAGACGACAAGCAGTCGGCGCATGTCGTCGCGTGCCCGTAGCTCAGTCCAGATGATTCCGGCCTCGATGGTCTTGCCGAGCCCGACTTCGTCTGCAATCAGGATTCCGTTCGCCGGAGACTCGAGAAGCGTCAGCAGGGGCTTGTACTGATGCGGATAGAAGTCCGTGTTGGTGATGCCCATCGAATACACGAGGTTGGCCAGGCGCCCCGAGAGATGAACATGCGTCAGGCTGCGCCGCAGATCGGAGGAGCGTCCGAAGCGGCCGGCGGCGATCAGCTCATAGGGGTCGTCACCTGCCCTGCCAGCGACGGCCTCCAGCTGATCCTCAGCGACGTAGTCGTTCGTGCCGTCTTGCCAGCGAACGCCGTAGTACGCAACCTCGCCTCGCTGGCGAATCGTGCCCGTTGTGACACCCAGCTTCCCTGGATTGTCGACGCGACGGATTTCTGCCCCCTTATCCCAAGCCATCCGTACCTCCGTTGTATCGATCGGCAGCCTGACACGAGTGACGCGGCGAAGAGCGCGTCTGTTGCGTGACCTGACCAGAGTCTAGAGCGTCGAGAACTTGATCCCATTGTTGCCGGGTGCGGAGCCCAGAACCAGATGCCGTGCGGCGATTCTGATTTTGCGCGCTTCTGGACATTGGAGCCGACATCTGGCTCAGCAGATGAGCCAGTGCAGGCTGGGCGAGCATCGTCATTTGATCATGCACCCAGGGTCACGTAGCGTTCGAGCTCGCTCGCATGTGTCTCCGCCACTATGGCTTGTTGCGGACGTCGAAGGACAGACTGCTTTGTCAATCGCAGTTCTGACCTCTGCGATGCAGCGCATGCAAATAGTCGCGGAACAATTTCACGGACTGACAGAATTCCGTGCGCGGCGTAGCGCCTGCCATGGTCAGAATCGCCTAGACTTCAAGCACTCCCTCGCGAGCGCTTTCTGCGCTCGATCAGCAGGGGCACTACTGACATTGGTTTTTCCCGATCTCTCGATCGGCACCGACATTCCCGACCCGGTTCTTCGCGCGCCCTTGCGTGCGACGGTTGTCGCCATCGTTGACCAATGTCCAGCAATCCATCTACCTCGCCTTCCTCCGCGGATTCATCCGTTCGGCTGTTGCGTCTCGACCAGGTGCGCCAGCGAACCGGACTTGGACGTACCGCAACCTATGAACTCATCTCGCAAGGCCAGCATCCTGCACCGGTGAAGTTAGGCCGCAGCAGTCGGTGGGTCAACCGCGAAATTGATGCTTGGCTCGATCGAGTCGTTCGGCAACGTGGCTTGGGAGGTGAGCAATGAACAACTACAAACTCACGCGTTCGCCCTTCAGTACCGACATCGCGGCGATGGCCGTGCAGATGCCGCCTGCGTTCTCGGGCCAGAAACTCCGCGGACATTTGACGCACCCCAGTTTCCGGAAGCGGTGGCGCTATTGCGACGTTGACCTCAGCCGCGTTGTGAGCGTTGAGCACCCAGGGCATGCAGGCAGTACCTGGGGAACCTTGCTCGGCGTGACAGGTAGCGGATCGCCGCTCAGAAACGTGCGCGACGCAATTTGGGAGCTTGAGCGAGAGCCGCGCTACTACCTGCAACGGAAAAGGAAGAAAGGCTGGTTCTTCTATGAAGTCGAAGGCGACTACTACCTCGAGTGCGGCCTCCACCGCACGGTAGTCGGGCGCTACTTCCTCGAACTGAACGGGCTGCCTCCAATCGTCCATCGAATTGGCGTCATGTCATTGACCGCGCAAGAGTGGGTGACTGGCCAGCAGCAGGCGCTCGAGCGAGAGCGTGGATACGGACTCTTGTGGGACGAAATGGAAGAATCTGAAGGAGAGGTCCCGCGATGAAGTTCGATGACAAATTTGAGGCGTCGGAACTGGCGTCGGCAGCTCGCAATGGTGTGAGCGCGGCCGATGAACCAAAAGTCGACTGGGGCTTGGATCTCTGTGGTACCGATAAAAACGCAACTGAATCGGTGGTCGAACTGCGTGCCGATGAAATTCGTCCCGGAATATTTTCGTTGAGAGATGACGCGAACTGGGACAGCGCCTCTTATAAGAGGCTGATGAATGACATCCGACTCCAAGGTCGAAATTGCGTCCCAATCAGTGTGCGGGAATTGCCGACGGACTTTCCGGGTGGATATGAAATCATTACCGGACATCGACGACATCGCGCCTGCTTGGAGCTAGGGTTGTCCGTGCGTGCGATCGTCTGCGTACGATCGGATCAAGATGCGATTCGCGACATGATCACGGAGAATGCCAGCAGGAAATCTCTGGCACCGATCGAGAACGGGCGTCTTCTCAAGAAGGCCCTGGCTGAGAATATCTGGCCATCCAACCGCGAGGCGGAACGTCATGTCGGCTTCGGCTACTCCCAAATTGGCAAGCTGGTCAAGCTGGCCTCGCTACCGCAGGAGGTGATCGAGGCTTTTCCCTCGCCGATTCAGATCCAGACCAATTGGGGCAAGCGCCTTGCCGATGCCGTTGCCAGAGATCCTGAAGGCATCACCCGGCGCGCGCTCGAGATTTTCCGCGACCGAAAGTTGAAGAAAGCTGCTGACGTGTTCGAGGCTCTCGCACCGGCTACGCAAGGTGCTGATAGCGCTTCGAAACATGTGATCACAATCGAAGAAAATGGTCAGTTCAGGGCGGAGATCGAGGTTGATCTTCGGACATCCTCTTCGCAGATCATCGTGCGAATCGTCCGTGGGGCGATCGAGTTGGCGGAGCTTGAATCTGGCTTGCGAAAAATGCTGTTTGGCGTTTACCAACCGGTCAGGGCAGCTTGAATATTGCGCTCTCGGTCGGGCACTCGAGGGACGCATTCGCGATGCGACTGCGCCGCATTGGCGTTCGCTCAGCGCGCGTTGGAACTGGACGATCTCTTGGTCGATTTCGTCCAGAGCCCAACCCACTTCCGAAACAGACCGCTGGCGGGCTCCTGCGAGTCCCAGTCAACGAAACTGCATCAGCGCGAGAGTTGTGTAAGTCTGCCGTAGATCGCGGTCGCACTGCCAATACGAGGATCGAATCTCTGCTACCCGCGAACTTGATTAACGACTACTCATATGGTAGCCAACGAGCACCCGGCCTTGGCTCCAGAGAATCAACCAAGCCGGCCTCGAGGTACCTTGCCAAGGGGTTCAAATACCACGCATGCCCTTGCAGGAAGAACTGTGGTGGCATATCTGAGGATCGCAATGACGCATCTTCGGTTCGAGTGATCGTGGCCCTCTTCGAGAAGCGAAGAAATAGCGCTTTGATCGATTCCTCCGTGGGATTCTCTTCGGCCATGATCATGCGATACAGAACGGCATTGGGAACCATGTGCTCGTGCCGCAGGGTGCGGCTGCAGAAGGCCTGATATCCCGGCACGGTGAGCTGTCCTTCGGCTGCGATCGCTTCCGCCGCTGCACGGGATCGATAGTCCGTCGTGTTGTGCCAGTGGTTGCATTCGCTCGCTTTGCGAATGAACATGCCGACCGTCTCCCTGTTGAGGGGGTTCTTCAATTCACCAACCCCATGCAGCGCCGCCAATGACCTGGCGCTGTGCGCGATCCTGATCGGCATCGGGGCCTCGGCCAATGCACCGCCTGCAGGCAGTTCTGGATTCACGTCTTCGTCAGGGGCATCGACAGGAGGCGGATCTCCGGGGGGCGGATCGCCCCGGAGCGCGCCGACGATCCTGAAGAAGCCGGCAGGTCCTTCCTGCACAATGAGTCGATGCTCGCTGCGCAGATGCCTCACATGATCGAACCAGCTTGGGCGGACTGCCGCAAGTTCGGTTGCCGTCGCGCCGTGAAGTAGCAGCCAGTCGAGTTCGCCCGCGAGATTGGTGTGGCGAAGCCAACTGACTCCCGCATCAATGAATGCGACGAGGTCGCAAGTCTTCGGCCCGTCGCCCGGTGTCTGTTGCGTCATGGTCGTCCCAGAGGATGTAGTGTGATTCGCATCTACGGAGGATGCATCGTCCAATTGGCGTGGACACGCAGGCCGTCAGAGCTAACCGATCAGTTCGCGTGCAGTAATCCACGACATCCTTCAGCACGCCGGCGTTTCTGAACTGTAGCCGGAGGCCTCCGTCAAGTCACTGTAGAACCCCGGGACGTCCCGGGCTTACGCCACTCTTAGCGTCCGCCAGCTACGGCCAGTGCATACGTGGCTCCTCAACCGCTGGTCACTGGTCGACCAGCCAACGCACTCGGCCCCTTGCTTGAATTCGCCGCTGTGGCGATGTACTCCTGTGTGGACGCGATCTGCTCGGCTGAACCGGAAGGCGCGCAACCCGCGATGCTGTCTACAGGGCTCATCAATGACAACTACGCACGTTCGTGTCTTCTTCGACACCGAGATGACCTCGCTGCTTGACCCGTACTTGCTGTCGGTGGGCTTTGTCACGCTTGATGGTCGGGAGCTCTATGCCGAGCTCGACATGGCTAGCGAGTTCGGCCGCGAGCGTCTGGCTATCACGCCCTGGGACGTCCGCGAAGGCGTCCTCGACAAGTTTGGCGCTTTTCCGGAGTCGAAATGCGATTCCGAATGGAGCCTCGGCAGGCGGGTTGGGGACTGGCTGCTGAGAATCGCCGAATCCAGTCCGAACGGCACCATCGAGCTCTTGTATGACTACGGGTCGGACTTCGAACTGCTTGTCGGCGCAATCGAAGAATGCAACCTCTGGCCAAGCGTCCGTGTCGTCGCCAGCGAGTCGAACATTGGTGTCGACACCGGCGCGATAGGGCCAGAGTTGGCTAGCGAGGCGACCTTCGGCGTGCTGCGCCGCCGTGCTCCGGCACTGTTTCGACATCACGCTCTTGCCGACGCGCTCGCGCTGCGCGCGGCCTGGCGCACCTGGAGCTTGGTGCAACAGCGCCCGCTCGTTTTCAGACAACTTATCGACGTCGTCGGACCTTCGAAGGAAGGATGGCTTTACGAGTGGCTCGCATCGCCTGCGCCGGCCTTGAATGACCAAGTGCCGCTCGACGTCCTCGACCAGGATGACAGCGGTGAGCTTGTCGGGGCTGCGCTCGCGCGGATCATGGGCGGTTGTGCATGATTCGCCCCCTCCTGAGTCTCGACATCGACGGCTGTCGGTGACGCCCGAACCCGACGAACCGGAAGCAGATCCGCAGTTGGGCGTGCTTCCCAGTCTCGCGACTCTTGACCACGTGCCTGTGCGCCATGTGCGCCTCGCTGCTATCTACGACAGCTTTCAGCGATGTCGTTAGCTGACCGGGGCGCCTCTGCGACTTGAAGTTCCTGTAGGCATGGGCTAGTCCCAATCCTCCTGCACTTGAGACGAGGCGCTTCGCACATGTCGAGATACTCCATTCCTGAGGGCTATGCGTACTTCCCCTCCACGTCGGGCGACTTGGTACTGGTGCCTATTGCGACCGCTGAACATGAGCAGAAGCGTCTACGACAAGACAGGCTGAACATGCTCAAGCAACGCGCAGAAGAAGAGAAGGTGCGCAATCAATCGGCCGAGGCAGAGCCTCCCGATGGCTCGGCAGACGTGGCATGGCCCGAGCTTGCCGGGAATACGCGCGTCGTGGGGTCTCGAGTGCCAGCAGCGCCGACCGAACTGCATCGCGTGATCCCGCGTTGGAGCCAAGTCATCTCAGACGAGGACGAACTCACCCGTACTGCGGATAGCGACCGACGCACGCAGCGCAAAGCCCTCCAGGACCGGCTGCGAAAGTTGGGGCCGGATCGGATGCTGGCCCGCCCGAAAAATTGGCGCAGGGCCATCGCCGAGTTGAAGACTGACATGCCGAATTTTGCAGGCCCCATCGGACTGGTAGAGCGCTGTCTCGCTCTTGCGGAGGTGTCGGCCACTCCGGTGAGAATTCCTCCCGTTCTCCTCCTCGGCCCGCCGGGCCTGGGCAAGACACTGTTCTCCCAACGCATTGCTTCGATGCTTGAGACGAGCTACGGCGCCCTGGCTTTCGACAATCCGTCCTACGGCAGTTCCTTGAGGGGCCTCGACAAGTCGTGGGGCAATTCGGAGAGCGGTCTGCTGTTCAACCTGGTTTGTCTCGGTGACTATGCAAACCCAGTCGTGCTGCTCGACGAAATTGACAAATCCGTGCGCGGCGACAGCCGCGGCGTAAGTCCTTTGTCGCAACTGCACGGTGTACTCGAACCGCAGACCGCGCGATGCATCCAAGACCTTTCGACGGAAATTGAATTCGACGCATCGCTGGTGACTTACATTGCCACGGCAAATTCGCTCGATGGCATCGGTTTGCCAATCCTCAGTCGTTTCGAGATATTCAATATAGG
>FSUN01000150.1_pt1 | contig 28564 bp, 22 predicted proteins | sample 1637451 | NCBI WGS metagenome assembly FSUN01 (sample SAMEA3914816, study PRJEB12502) | metagenome | biome: forest; material: soil | place: USA | collected 2011-09-16 | depth 0.3 m
GACCGCAATAGGCCGCACCCGTCTCATAGAGGTAGCGGGAGCTTCACTTTACTGGGATGGAGATCTTTGCAATAGCCCGAATCGGCAAGCGACATGCGTCCGCTCAGAGCTTGCTCCGCGTACCGAAAAACAGCACTTCCGTTGGGTCATTGCGCCGCGCCTCGATCATCTCAAACTTGCGCAAAATCCCATATGGCGGTATAACGAAAATGCACCACATCGTCGTCAACAGTCGACACGGCCGACGACCTCGAGCCAGGATCTGTCGGTGTGACATGTCCAGCTCGAGGTGCAATTCGGTGCGGCAGCCGCCGTCTCGACGGAGTCAGTAGTAGGAAGAGATCGCAATGCAAGACAACGAGTTTCAAACAGACGTGCTCGTGGTCGGCTGTGGCCCCATGGGCTCGACGACCGCGCTGGCGCTGGCAACATACGGCGTGAAAGTTCTGGTGGTCAACAAATACAACTGGACCGCGAACTCGCCGCGAGCCCACATCATCAACCAGCGTGCCCTGGAGATCCTGAGAGATCTTGGGCTCGAACAGGAGGCGCGCCTCGAAGCCACCCCTTGGGAGTGCATGGGGGACACCCTGTTCACGACCAGCCTTGCTGGTGCAGAGATCGCCAGACTGCGCACATGGGGCACCGGCGACGACCGCATGGGCGACTATCTTCAAGGCAGCCCGTGTCAACTGATGGATCTGCCTCAGCAAAAACTCGAGCCGCTGCTCGTGAAAAACGCCGCGGCGCGCGGGGCGACGTTCTCATTCAATACCGAGTATCTGGGGCATGAGCAGGACGAGGCTGGCGTCACTGTCAGACTGCGTGATGTGACCACCGACCGGGAGTATCAGGTCCGGGCACGCTACCTCGTGGGCGCTGATGGAGCGCGCTCGCAAGTCATGGAAGATGCGGGCTTGAAAGTGGAAGGGCAAATGGGGCGTGCTGCCAATGCCTATGTCACCTTTCACGCCGATCTCACGCGTTACGCTGCACACCGCCCCAGCGTGCTCTATTGGATTGTGTCGTCGAATGCCACATTCGGCGAGATTGGCATGGGTCTGTTGCGAGCCGTCGAACCGTGGAAACGGTGGATCGCAGGCTGGGGCTTCGACATGACCAAGGGCGATCCGGACTTCTCGCCGGAAGGAATCAAGAAAAAGGTGCGTGCCCTGGTGGGTGACCCGGACCTGGAGTTCGAGGTCGAAAGCACATCGGTATGGCATGTCAATCAAGCGCATGCACCGATTTACTCCAAAGGGCGCGTATTTTGCGGGGGTGATGCCGTGCATCGTCATCCGCCGTCCAATGGCCTGGGGTCGAACACATCCGTCCAGGATGCCTACAACCTTGCGTGGAAACTGGCGTTTGTGCTGAAGGGCTATGCGGGCGATCGCCTGCTCGATTCCTACACGGAGGAACGAGAGCCTGTAGGAAGGCAGATCGTGGCGAGGGCAAATCAGTCTCGTCTTGAATACGCTCCGCTGAATGCGTGCTTTCGCGACAACGACGCGAAGGATCCTGTCGCCAGCGGGCTCACGAAGCTATCTGACCCGGGATCGGATGGCGTGGCCCGGCGTTCAGCACTTGCTGATGCGCTCAAGCTCAAGAACTATGAATACAACGCCCAGGGGATCGAGCTCAATCAACGCTACGTTTCGGGAAATGTAATTCCAGACCCGGAGGGGACGCCGGAGGAATGGCAACGCGATCCGCAGCTCTTCGTTCGGCCCACCACCCGTCCGGGTGCCAAGCTGCCTCACGCGTGGCTTGTCGGCAAGGACGGCCGGCGTGTATCGACGCTGGATCTCGTTGGCAGAGGACGATGGTCCCTGGTCACGGGGATCGCCGGAAGCAAGTGGTGCGACGCCGCACGGGAACTGGATGTCCCGTTCCTTGAAACGGTCGTCGTCGGGCTGCCCGGGGCGCAGGATCTTTACTGCAACTGGCAAGCGTTGCGGGAGATCGATGAGGCAGGTGCATTGCTGGTGAGACCCGACGGTGTCGTGGCTTGGCGTCAGAGGCATGGTGCCGCCGACAAGTCGCAGGCGAGAGACGCGCTTGGACAGGCCTTGTCATCACTTCTGGATCTCGCGTCCCCCGGTGCGGGGCCTGATGGGCGAACCTCGACCGGTCGGTTGCCTGTGCGCCAGGTTGCCAGCGGCGCCTGAGGTATCGGAAAAGTCCATCGCGCCTGGCGTCTCCCGAGCCGGTGCGTGCAGGCCGCGATGCGTGCAGGCGCAAGCCTTCGAGGTGACCAATCCTCAGGTTCCGGGTTGGTTTCACGAGGAGCCGCTTCGTTCGAGCGGCCTTTCTCGACTTTGCGCAGTGCGCGCTCCGTTTCCAGGTGCTGATTTGGGCTAACGGACGGCGTTGGATTCCGCCGAGACTGCTGCTCAACCGTCCATCCATCCATGCGTCGCGCATCCGTCGCGACGGTACCACCCGGAGATCCGATGACCTACGAGAACGCCCGCTTTCGACACCCCGGCGAGAAAATCGGCATGGTGTGGGTATCGTGATGACCCGCACCCCGACTGACGAAGGCCGTGGGGCGAAGTGGCGCAACACGATCGAGTCCTACGGCCGCGTGTCGATCCTGCTCCACTGGCTCATCGCCGCAGCGTTCATTTCCACGTATGTGGTCGTCTACTACGTCGTCTGGTTCGTGGATCCGGATACCAGCATCAAGCCTGCGCTCTTCGGTACCGTACCGGACGCGAATCGCGTGGTACCTATCCTGAACATTCATTGGATCCTTGGAATAACGATCGGTACTCTTGCAGTGTTGCGCTTGTCGTGGCGACTGCTTGGCCCGGCGCCGCGCCACGTCAGCGGCTCACGGCTGGAGCATATTGCGGCCGACATAGCGCACTGGACCTTGTACGCATTGATGATCTTCATGCCGGTCTCCGGCTACACGACCACCCATGATCCGACGAACTTCGGCCTGTTCGTGATCCCGGCCTTTGGCGACACGGCGCTCGCAGGGTGGATCGGCAAAGCCTTTTCACTGTCCACGAAGGACATCCAGGATCTTGCATGGACCGTCCACAGCTTCTTGGGCCAATGGGTCGCATGGCCGCTCATCGTGTTGCACGCAGCCGCTGCGCTCGCGCACCACTTTGTCCGGCGGGACGCCGTTCTGCATCGGATGTTTCCGTGGATTGCCGATCGCTCGGTGCCGCATTAGTTGAGCAACAACCGGCAATATGCGCCCAGTTTGCATCGCTGGCCGACGCCCCCGAGCGTCTGGGTTCAACGATGCGCAAGGACGATGCGCGAGATGCCGATCTCGGATATCCATGTTCGGGATCCATCTCTAGAGTTGGAAACCATCCGCTCGTCATTTCCGCAAAGATCAGACATCGGCCAACGCGCTCAGAGGGGCGGCTTCCCTGCCGCGACCGCCTTTGCGCCATCAGCGAACGCTGATCGACCCCAACATCAAGGAGATCCAGGATGATCAGAGCCAATTCCCTTCCGGTGCACGCAATCGCGGCGGCCTGCGCCATGCTCGTAGCTGATCTGTCGCGGGCAGGAACCTTCGAATTTGGCGACGTGCACGGCAACTTCGATTCGACCGTCACCGTGGGCACGGGCATTCGCACGAAGAGCCCCGACTGCACCCTCATCATCGCCGGCGCGACAGGCCCGAACGCTCCGACGGGCTGCCTGGCGCCAACGTCGGCGCTGGGCGACCAGGGCGACCTGAACTACGCCAAAGGCAACGCGTTCACGACCTATCTCAAGGGCAGCCACGAGCTTCTGCTCAAGATGCCGGAGGACTTCACGTTCCTTGGGCGCGTCAACTGGATCCGCGACTTCACGGCCACCGATACGACGGGCGATCTCAGCCTGACCACGCCGCCAACGCTGACCGACGGCCAGGCTTCCAATGTGCGCAAGGACCTCCGCTTCAAGGTTCGCTTGCTGGACTTCTGGCTCAGCAAGTCCTTCCAGGTCGGCGACGAGACGGCACGAGTCCGTGTCGGCAACCAGGTCATCAGCTGGGGCGAGAGCCTGTTTCTCCCGGGCGGCATCAACAGCACCAATGCGATCGACGTGATGCGCTTGTCTCAGCCGGGAACGCAGCTCAAGGAGGTGTTCCTGCCCGCACCCATTGCCAGCATTGCCTCGGGCCTTGGCAACGGCCTGAACATCGAGGGCTATGTGCAGGCGAGGTGGAATGAGAACTACATGCCGCCGACCGGCAGCTACTGGTCGGACGCGAATGGCCTCGGACTGGGGCACGATGCCTACGGCCTGACCGACGTGAAGGCGAAGAATGGTGGTCAATGGGGTGTCGCCCTGCGATACCAACCCGACGGCACGCACCTGAACCTTGGCGCCTATGCGATGGCGTACAACGACAAGTCGCCCAACTTCAGCATCAATGCGGACGGCCGTGGCGACCCGGGCTGGGCCTATGCCGAAAATCGTCGACTCTTCGCCATCAGCGCAAACCTGCCAGTCGGCGACTGGGCCGTGGGCACGGAGCTGTCATATCGGCCGCGCGACGCCGTGGCGCTCAACTCTGCCGTCGATGGATGCGCCTCGCGGGGAGGCAATTGTTGGGTCGATGAACAGAAGCTTCAATTCCATCTGACGGGCCTCTTGAGCCTCACGCCGAACACCGGCGGCGCGATCCTCAAGGCGCTTGGTGCCGACACCGCGACGCTTCTGGCCGAGGCAGTCGTCATCGACTACCCGCACATGAAACAGTACTATGGCGCGGATCCTGTGACCGCCGGCGCATGGGGCTGGGGCCAGCAGACCGACCCCACCGGTACGCCGACCGCCGTCGGGACCAAGGTGTCCTGGGGCTACAACTTCGACTACAGCTGGGTCTACGACGGTACGGTGATCCCGGGCTGGCAACTGGTGCCGGAAGTCTACTTCTTCCACGCGGTGCATGGGCGCACGCCGAACGCGTCGGGCCTGTTCATGCAAGGTGCCAAGTCCGCCAACTTCATCGTCAGTCTCTTGCAGAACCCGACGACCTGGCAAGCTTCGATCAACTACGCCGTGTTCTTCGGCGGCAAGACCGTGTTCGACCAGCCCTATCGCGACCGCAATTTCGTGGGCATCACGCTGGCCCGCAATTTCTAGGTGCGGCAGAGGTGGCTCGGGCGTGCTGCCCGAACCCGACGCCTAGCCGACCGATACGATTCATCCCGTTCCGCTGAAAGTCCTCGTGTCCCCATCCCCGCCTGCCAGCTCGGCGCTCGTTCGCGCCGTTCGACGCGTCGAGTCGAGCGCGTTTGCTCATCGCCGGCTCATCATCGCCGTGCTCGCGGTCTTCACGGTCATCATGGGCTGGTTCGCGGTCCAGCTTCGCATGGAAGCCGGATTTGAAAAGCAGATGCCACTCAGTCATGAGTACATCGCGACCTTCAAGGCCTATCGCAACGATGTGCTCGGCGCCAATCGCCTGAACATCGTCGTCAAGGCCCGCAAGGGCACTATCTGGACGCGCCCCGCGCTCAAGCGGCTATACGACGTCACTCAGGCGGTCACCTTCCTGCCGAACGTCGAGCGGCTGGGCGTGCAATCTCTCTGGACGCCCAACAGCTTCGTCAACGAGATCACCGAGGAAGGCTTCCGTGCCGATCCGATCATCGACTCGTCGATTACACCAGACCAGGTCACGCCCGAGACGATCGCGAACATCCGCCGTGCCACGGTACAGGGCGGCTATGTCGGGACGCTTGTCTCGCGCGACGAAGCGGGCGCGATGATCACGGCGGAGCTCAACGAATATGACGCTCAGGGAAAGAAGATCGACTATGTGGCCTACAACCGACTCCTCGAAGATCAAATCCGCGCGAAATTCGAGGACGGCGATTTCGAGATCCAGATCATCGGCTTCGCCAAGCAGATCGGTGACGTCGCCGACGGCGCACGGTCCGTCCTGAAGTTCTGTGCCATCGCTCTGCTGCTCACCGCCGCGGCGGTGTACTGGTACTGCCGTTCGGTGCGCTTCACGCTGCTGCCCATCTTCTGTTCGCTGACGTCGCTGGTATGGCAGTTCGGGACGCTGCGACTGCTCGGCTTCGGGCTCGACCCGCTGGGCGTGCTCGTGCCCTTCCTCGTCTTCGCGATCGGCGTTTCGCATGGCGTGCAGCAGATCAACTTCATCGTTCGGCAGCTTTCGCACGGCCGCTCGAATTTCGACGCCTGCCGGGATAGCTTCACAGGGCTGCTGATTCCGGGCACGCTCGCGCTCGTGACGGCATTCGTCTCGTTCATCACGCTGCTGCTCATCCCGATTCCCATGGTGCGCGAGCTGGCCATCACTGCGTCTCTGGGCGTGGCGTACAAGATCGTTACCAACCTCGTGCTGCTGCCCGTGGCGGCCTCGTTCTTCTCCGTGAACAAAGCGTACGCGGACCGGGCGCTGATCCATCGCGAACGGCGCTCCGGCTGGCTGCTGGCAGTCGCGCGCGTGGCCAAACCGCGCAATGCCGCGATCACCTTGGCGATCACTGGAGTCGTCTTCGCAACGGCCGTCTGGCAGAGCCGCGACCGCGTCGTCGGCACGTTGCAACCGGGAGCCCCGGAACTGCGCGCGGACGCCCGCTTCAACCGCGACGCAGTGGCGATCTCAACCAATTTCGACACGGGTCTGGACTGGCTGACTGTCGTCTTCGAAGCACCGCCCGAGAGCTGCGGCAATGTCAACGTCGCGCTGTACCAGTACCGCTTCGTGTGGGCCATGCAGCCGGTCGAGGGGGTGCTCTCCGTGTCCTCCTACGCCGATCAGCTGCGCCTCTACAACGAAGGCTACAACGAGGGCAATCCGAAGATGAGCGTCGTGCCGATCGATCCGGGCAACTACGCCGCGCTGTCGACCGAGATCTCGCGCATCCGCGGAATGATGCGCAAGGACTGCAGCATGACCGCGGTGCATCTGTTCCTCAAGGATCACAAGGCGTCGACGATCAACGGGGTGATCGATGCAGTGAAATCCTTTCGCGTCAGCCACCCGCAGCCTGGCGTCAAGATCCGGCTCGCCTCCGGCAATGCGGGCATCCTGGCCGCGATCGACGACGAGGTGGCACGCAGCGAGCTGCCGATGATGCTGTACGTCTACGCCGCCATCGTGGTACTTGTGTTCCTCGTCTATCGCGACCTGCGAGCCGTCGTGGCCTGCTGTCTGCCGCTGACTGTGGGCACATTCGTCGGCTACTGGTTCATGAAAGAGCTCCAGATCGGCTTGACGGTGGCGACGCTGCCCGTCATGGTGCTCGCGGTCGGCATCGGTGTGGACTACGCCTTCTACATCTACAACCGACTGCTGATCCATCTGGCCAGCGGCCAGCCCATCGTCAAGGCGGTCGAGCACGCGATCCTGGAGGTTGGCACCGCGACCATCTTCACGGCGATCACGCTGGCGATCGGCGTGGCCACCTGGGCGTTCTCGCAGCTGAAATTCCAGGCCGACATGGGCAAGCTGCTCGCATTCATGTTCATGGTCAACATGGTCATGGCGATGACGGCATTGCCTGCGATTGCCGTGTGGCTCGAGATACTCTTCCCGCGGCGCAAGCCAGTCCGGGCCACCGGTTTGCAGGATCACTGAACGCGGCCATGCGAACTCTTCGCTTCCTCCTCTGCACCGTCCTGGCTGTCCTCGCCACGACAGCGCGCATCGCCATCGCGGCCGATGCAGTACAGCCCGCGTCGCTGGCTCCGGTCGTGGATCCGGCTGCCCGCGTCCCGTATGCCAACCAGGCCATGATGCTCGGAGCAACACTTGCTGGCTCGGGGCTCGTCGCGGTCGGAGACCATGGCGTCGTCTTGCTGTCCGACGATGGCGGCAAGACGCAGCATCAAGCCACGCTGGTGCCGGTCGACGTCACGCTGACATCGGTCTCCTTTGCAAACGAGCGGCAGGGCTGGGCTGTCGGACACTGGGGCGTGATCCTGCATACCGAGGACGGCGGCCGGACCTGGGCGCTGCAGCGCATGGACACGCAGACGGATCGCCCGCTGTTCGCCGTCCACTTCTTCGACGCACGTACCGGCGTGGCAGTGGGCCTCTGGTCCCTCGTGCTGGTGACGGAAGACGGCGGCGCGCATTGGCAGCCTGTCCCCATGCTGCCGCCCGAGGGCGCGAAGAAGGCGGACCTCAACCTCTACGGGCTCTTCGCCGACGGGAGAGGGCGAATCTTCGCGGCTGCGGAGAAGGGCATGGTGCTGCGCTCCGACGATCGAGGCCGGAGCTGGCGCTATCTCGCCACCGGCTACAGGGGCTCTTTCTGGACTGGGCTCGAGACGCCCGAAGGCATCCTTCTTGCCGCGGGCCTGCGCGGGTCGCTGTATCGCAGCGCGGACGACGGCGCCACATGGCAGCGCATCGAAACGCACAGCAAGTCTTCGGTCACCGCGCTTGCGCAAGGTCAGGGGCATGTCCTGGGTATCGGCCTCGACGGGTTGGAGCTGCGAAGCGACGACGCTGGTGCGTCCTTCACGACCACCGTGCGGTCCGATCGTCTGCCGTTGACCACAATGGTGGTTTCGCAGGACGGACATCCCGTCCTCTACTCCCGCCAGGGGGTGGTGCAGGCAGACGCCGGCACGTCCGGGAAATAGCGTGCCCGCGGCGACCGATTCCGCGGCGTCGATTCTCACGGTCGATCTATTCGCGCTCGCGGACAACTGGCGACTGCTCTCGTGGCAGGTGGCTCCGGCTCGTTGCGGTGCAGTCGTCAAGGCCGACGCCTACGGACTGGGCGCCGAAGCGGTGGTGCGTGCATTGCTGCGCGCGGGATGTCGGGAGTTCTTCGTCGCGCTGGTCGACGAGGGCGTGCGCTTGCGCGAAGCGCTGGGCGCAGCGTGGCCCAACGATGCGCGACTGCACGTGCTGAACGGGCCCGTGCCGGGCGCCGAGGCGGACTGCGTCGCTCACAGCCTGGTACCTGTCCTCAACAGCATGCATCAGATCGAGCGCTGGCGGGCCCAGGCGCGCCGCAAGGGGCACCCCCTCCTCGCGGCCATTCAGGTAGACACCGGGATGGCGCGGCTGGGCCTTCCACGCGCGAGTTTCGAGGATCTCCTCTCGCGACCTGGTGCGCTCGATGGCGTGCTCCCGACGCTGGTCATGAGCCACCTCGCCAGCGCCGAGGATCCCGCCGAACCGACCAACCACCTCCAGCTTGAGCGCTTTCAGGCACTTCGATCAATGTTGCCGCGCGCGGCCGGTTGCCTGGCGAACTCGTCGGGCATCTTCCTCGGACGCCCGTACCATTTCGATCTGGTGCGGCCCGGCGCTGCGCTCTATGGCGTCGCGCCGGTCGTCGGCGAACCCAACCCGATGAGTCCCGTCGTGCGTGTGCAAGCACGGATGATCCAATGGCACGAGGTCGCCGCCGGCGAGCCGGTGGGCTACAACCACACGTGGCGGGCGTGCCGCCCGTCGCGCATCGCCACCGTCTCGGTCGGCTATGCCGACGGATATCTGCGCAGCGGGAGCAACCGAGCGCAGTTGCGACTCGACGGCATCGCACTGCCGATCGTTGGACGGGTCTCGATGGACACCGTCACGGTGGACGTCACGGATGTCCCGGTTAGTCGACTTGTTCCCGGAACCCTCGTCGACGTTCTGGACGAGGTCCAGGACGTCAACGCGCTGGCCCGGCAGGCCGGCACCAACGCCTATGAAATCCTCACCAGCCTCGGCATGCGCTACCGACGCCACTACACCTACATCCAATGAAGATCGCCATCCTCGGCAGTGGTGTGATCGGCACCACGGCAGCCTACTACCTGGCTCGGGAAGGTCATGATGTGACCGTCATCGATCGTCAAGCGGGCCCTGCGCTCGAGACTAGCTTCGCGAACGCGGGCGAAATTTCACCCGGCTACTCCGCGCCCTGGGCAGGGCCGGGAGTTCCGGTCAAGGCCATCAAGTGGATGCTCATGCACCACCGGCCGCTGGTGATCAAGCCGATGCTGGATCCATCCATGTGGCGCTGGGGCGCACAAATGCTGCGCAATTGCACAGAGGCGCGGTATCGAATCAACAAGTCGCGCATGGTGCGGCTGGCCGAGTACAGCCGCGATTGCCTTAAAGCCCTTCGCGCCGAAACTGGCATCCGCTACGACGAGCGCACGCGCGGCACACTGCAGCTGTTCCGCACCCAAAAGCAATTGGATGGCACAGGCCAGGATATCGATATCCTGCGGCAATTCGGCGTGCCTTTCGAGCTCCTCGACCGCGACGGATATCTGCGACACGAACCGGCGCTCGCCGAAGTCAAACACAAGTTCGTCGGCGCACTGCGGCTACCAGGCGACGAAACCGGTGACTGCTTCAAGTTCACGAACGAACTCGCCAAGCTGGCGGAGCGTGAGGGCGTCCGCTTCCGCTTTGGCGTGCGCGTCGATCGCATCAAGGGCGATCGCTACGGCGTGATGGCCTTGGCCACCGATCATGGCCCGATCGTCGCCGACCGCTATCTCGTGGCACTCGGCAGCCATTCCGCGGCGATGTTGCGTCCACTGGGTCTCGACATTCCGGTCTATCCGGTCAAGGGTTACTCGATCACGGTGCCCATTGCAGACGCTGCCCAGTCGCCCGAATCCACCATCATGGACGAGACGCACAAGGTCGCCGTGACGCGCCTCGGCGACCGCATCCGGGTTGGCGGCACCGCGCAGCTCTCCGGCTTCGACCTTCGCCTTGACGCAGCTCGCCGCCGCACGCTCGAGTTCGTCGCCATGGATCTTTTCCCTCGGGGCGGCGATATGGGGAAAGCCCAGTTCTGGACCGGCCTTCGTCCCATGACCCCGGACGGCACGCCGCTCGTGGGGCCCAGCCCGATCCCGAACCTGTGGCTCGCGACCGGCCACGGAACGCTCGGTTGGACGATGGCTGCCGGCACTGGACGCCTGCTTGCGGACTGGATGTCCGGCCACGAGCCGGCCATCGATACCGAAGGCTTGACGATGGATCGCTACCGCAGGACAGGCGCTGCAGACGCACGCACGGCGCGCGGGCGTGGCCATCACGCCATCTTGAACCGGCAGCAGGAAGAAATTCGTGCATCAGAGCCTCGAAACGTGCAATCGACGAAGGAGTAATTTGCCATGCTGAAAGTCGTCGCCAATCGCGGCAACACTGTGGAGCCTGCACGTCGACGGAACAGGCGTCGTCGCCGATTCGCACTTGCGCTCGCGCGCTGTGCAGCCTGCCTGCTGGTGTGGCAAGCCGCACGCGCCAACGAGATCGTGGTCGGAGAAACGCTGCCGCTCACCGGCCCGTCCGCGTCCATCGCCAAGGATCTGCTGCGCGGCCGCCAAGCCTGCACTGACTATGTCAACGGCCATGGCGGAATCAGAGGAAACACGCTGAGGCTTGTTACCCGGGACGACCAGAACGACCCTTCCCGAGCCTTGCGGATCGCCCGCGAGATGGTCGACAAGGACGGGACAGTCGTCATGCTGGGCGCAGTGGGGCCAGCGGTCAACACGGCGTTGCTCGAGTGGGCTGTATCGATCGGCATGACGATCGTTGGTCCCTACGGTGGCGACATCGAGAACCGCCTCACCAACGCTGATACTGCTTTCTTCCTGACCGCCAATCAGAGTGCGGAAGCCCAGCGACTCGCCCAGCACATAGCCGCTCTCGGCTTGACGCGGGTCGTCATCGTTCACGCCTCGGACAACGCCGGGCGCGCTGCCTTGACGGCACTCGAAGAAGGACTGGGCGTCACGAACGTATCGGCCATCGGGCTCGTCTCGGTCAACGCGGACGGCAGCAACGCTGACGTTGCCGCGCAGCAGGTCTACAAGACCAATGCGCAAGCCGTCCTGATGGCCACGTCGGGCCGGATCACGGTGGCGATGCTGCGGGCGCTGGCTGCGACTTCGTCCAGTGGCATGCCGCTGCTTCAGGTGTACGGTTTGTCGTCCGCTGCCAGCCAAGTCGACCTGCTCGAACTTGGCGAGCACGCCCGCGGCTTCTCGATGAGCCAGGTGATACCGCTGCCTCGAGATCCGAGCACGCCGGTCGTCGCAACCTTTCTCGCGGCGATGCGCAACACTCCGGGCGAGCGCACCTACGCCGAGCTCGAAGGTTGCATGGCGCCGCTGCTTCTCGCGGAAGTCTTGCGCCGCAAGTCGACGGACCTGTCGCGGCCGGGGATCCTGAAGGCCATGCGTGGCGCCGGGCGAATCGATCTGGGCGGATTCGAGATCGATCTGGCCAACCGGACGCGGCCGGGGTCGAGATTCACGGACATCGTCTACGTTGGCAGCGATGGGCGAATTGCAAGATGACTTGCGCCGTGGGCTGGCGTCGTGCCAGCGAGTTCCGAAATCCAACCATCATTTGGCTGACGGGTACTTCGCCCGATCTGATGCATCGCCGACACCCGTCTAGCGTCGGGAGACCAAGGCGCATTGAGCCTTGAGCTTGCGGATGGTGTCCGGAAGGTCGAGCGGCTTTGTCCAATAACCCGCAAAGCCTGATGTGCGACAGCGTCGTTGGTTCGCGAGCATCGCATCCGCGCTGACGGCAATGACAGGGATGTCGCGGGTCCGGCGGTCCAGCTTTAGCCGCCTTCTGACCTCCCAACCTGTCATGTCCGGCAGTGTCAGATCCAGCAGGATGAAGTCTGGCTGCTGCCTTGCGGCCTCCGTCAGGCCGATCTCTCCAGTCACAGCAACGCTCAGACTCCAGGCAGGCTGGGTCGAAAATAACTGGCTCATGAGCACCACGTTGATCTCGTCGTCTTCAATGTAGAGGACGCGAAAGGCTTGGTCGCCCGACCACTGGGAGGGCATGCCGATCGGAGGCGCCCCGATGTCTTCGGCGCGGGCGTGGCGCGCGCGCGGAAGTGTGACCTGAAAGCGCGATCCGACACCGACGTCGGACCTGACCTGAAGCGTCCCCCGCATTGCCTCGACCAACTGCCGAGAGATCGCGAGGCCCAAGCCTGTTCCCTGGATGCCGCGTTGGGCCGCGTCCAGCCGATTGAACGGCTCGAACAGGTGTGCGATCTGTGAAGCCGTCAATCCGTCTCCGGTGTCTTCAACCGTGATCTCGCCTGCACCTGCAATCCGGTACTTGACAGTCAGTTGACCGCCCTGGCGGTTGTATTTGATCCCGTTGGAAAGCAGGTTGATCAGCACCTGCTCGAGTGCATTGGCATCAGCTCGGACTGCAGTTGTACTGCTGCCGGCGACATCGATCTCGATGGAAATGCCGCGTTCATCCGCCATGGGGGTCATCGCATCGACGCAGCGACGAACGATCGTATAGACGTTGACCGGACGCAACTGGAGACTCAGCCTCCCTTGTTCGATCTTGCCGACCTGCAGCAATTGATCTACCAAGGAAAGCAGTCTCTGGGCCGAGCGTTGAAGCACCTGAAGGCGCTCTTGCTGCTTGCCGGAAAGTGGCTGGTCCACGTCCATCCCCATGAGTTGAGCAAACCCGAGGATGGAGTTCAGCGGAGTGCGCAGTTCATGACTGACCTGCGCCATGAATTCGCTCTTTGCCTGGCTCGCGCGCTCGGCCACCCCTCGATGTCTGTGCGCCTCTTCCAGGCTATGCGCAGCGGTGACGTCTTGGCTTGCGCCAGCCGGTGAGGAACGGAGGTCGATCTCATCGTTCCGGACTGACTCGCGGAAAAAGTCCTTGTGTTCGGTGTTTGTCATCGACGACTCTCCTACCCGATCCATCAATCGATTTGCTCGAGCTTCACCGTAGAGCGATGGTCTCAACGGCGGATGGTGCGGTGCGTCGACCGGGAGCTGTCAGGAAGTCGGATTCCTGCAGAGCCGTGACGGCCGTGTCTGGGCCCTGATTCGTCGAATCGACTCATCACCCTGATCGTCCGATGTGCTGGGCGACGACCAGGAAAAGCCCACCGATCACTGCGATGTTGGCTTGCCAAGCCTGGAGCGCGGCCACCCGTGCTCCACCCTGGACGTTCCAGAAGTCCAATGCCACCATGCTGGCCATCAAAGTAAACAAAATCAAACAAACCGCGGAGACCAGCACGAAGGCACCTGCAATCACCGCGATTCCCGCGAGTACCTGCACAGAGGTGGCAACCAGCAGGGAGAACATGGGTGCAGGTACTCGCCGGCTGGCCAAGAACTCGCGCATTTCGGGGAGGATGAAGAAGTGACGAAAGCCACTGATAGCGAACAAGCTGCCCAGGCAGGTTCGACCGACGCAAATCAGGACGTCAGGCGTCGTCATGATCACCTCGCGCCGAGTCCTGCACTGGCCAGTCCGGCCGCGGCATCTGGAAAAACTCCGCCAACTCCGCATAGTCAAGATAGCCCAACCTTCCGATGGGGCGCGCTCTTCGGATGTCAACACGCCCATTCGTGATGAGGTCCGGATCGATGTGGACTCCAACAACCCGGCCGAAGGTCACCGTGTTGGGAAGGGAAGAGCCATCGGCCTGCGGCAACTCGACGATCTTGACAACCACGCATTCGAGGCTGACCGGAGATTCCGCGACGCGAGGAGCGCGCACCTTGATGCTGGATGCCTTCGTGAGGCCTGCTAACTCAAACTCGTCCTGACCGCGCGGAGCAGACGCAGAGCTGACGTTCATGTGCCAGCGAAGCGGCCAGGTGGCGAGGTTGGCGACAAATTCTCCGCTGGCCCGCACGTTGCGTAGCGAGTCTTTGGGGCCGCCGTCGGCATGCATGGCGTTGGCGCAGAACATGACCATCGGCGGGTTCTGTGATACGGCATTGAAGAACGAAAATGGCGCGAGATTCGCGATACCGTCGGTACTGAGCGTACTGATCCATCCGATCGGCCGGGGAACCACCAGTGCGGTGAACGGATTGTGAGAAAGCCCACAATCGGCCAGCGCTTTGGAGTCGATCCGCGACATGTCCAGAAACACGGTCATGGATGGTCTCCAATCGACTGCGTAGCTGCACTGTCAGCCGCCTCGCACCCACGGTAACTTGCCATGGCGAGAGCAAGGTGCGCCAGTGCGATGGACTGCGCGACACCCATTCCAAAGATGCGGCGAAGATAGCGTTTCAATGCGACGCGCCGGAGCAATCGATGCATTTGAAAGTTCCCTTTCTGATCTCAACCATCACGACCGCGCGACCGTCAAGTCCGCCATGGTCCGCGGTGGAAAAATTGAATACACCGTCACTTGCAGGTAATTCGCGCACGCCTTCAATGGCATCGCGAAGCGCCGCGCGGAATTGTTGTGTGCCCGGATGCGCCTTGCTGAGCGCAACAGGAACCGCGCGCTCGAGAATGCGAGCGCCGTCATAGGCCTGCAAGGCGAAGAAATTGCTCGAACCATCGCCGTTCGTTCTTTCGTACATCTTCACGAACTGCCGATTGATGTCCTTCAGCGGATTGGAGTCGGGCAACTGCTCCCAGACCTGGCCGATTGCCACGGTTAGCAGCGCGCCTTCCGATCGTCCGCTGGTCAGCTGCATGAATTCGCGGGTGGCTCCGGCGACGTTCAGGTAGATCTTGCCCTTGTAGCCGTGCTCTCGAAGCGTGATGACCGGCAGCGCTGCGGGCGAACCGGTGGCAACGACCAGAATCGCGTCGGGATTGGACATCGTGAGCCTCAATGCTTGCGAAAGGACACTGGTATCGGCCGAACCGAATCGCTCTTCGGTCGTCACCTTGATGTTGTGTTCCCTTGCCGTGCGCCCGAGCTCGAAGGCCCAGCTGTCGCCCAGCGTGTCGCTGAAGCCGATGAAGCCAACGGTCTTGACGCCGCTGGCCGCCATGTGCCTCACGATGCCGCCGACCCACACGGCGTCGTTCGGAGGTACCTTGAAGACCCAGTGTCGTTTCGAATCCATTGGCTCGACGATTCTTGTGGCCGAGCCGAATGCGATCAACGGGACGCCTGCTTCGGCGACGGAGTCGATGATCGCCAAGCTTTGCGGCGTGGTCGACGGGCCGAGGATGACGTCCACGTTGTCTTCGGTGAGAAGCTTCTTGGCGTTCGTCACGGCATGGGTGGTGTCGGACGCATCGTCGAGGATCCGGTAGTCGATCTTGACGCCCGCAATCGTGGCCGGATACAAATCCATCGCCTTGCGCGCACTCTGGCCGAGCACTGCAGCGGGGCCTGTCATGGCGAGGCTCACGCCCACCTTCACCGATTCGCCTTCTGCACGGCCGCAGGAGGCGAGCGCCGTTGCCATCGTGGCAAAAAGAGCGGGTCTTACCCATGACAACAGGGAGCGCATTGGGATTGGTCTCTTTGCAGGCATGATTTCAGTTTTCGAGAGCCAAACTTATGATCTCGCTCGAACGCAGTCAACGCGCGTTTCGACATGAGGTGCATGAACCGGGCTCATCCGCTGATAGCACTAAGCTCACGCACCGATCGAGGAGGCATCATGGAACTCAAGCAACTCAAGGCCCTGCAGGCGATCGCGGAGACGGGCAGCTTCAATGATGCAGCCGAGCAGCTGGGGCTCACTCAATCGGCGCTCAGTCACCAGATTCGAAACCTTGAGGAAGAACTCGATGAAACGCTTCTGATCCGGGCGCGACCCCGGGCTTATCCGACCCCCGCAGGATTGGCCGTCATCTCTGCGGCCAAGAAGATCATGGCTGAACTGGATCAAATCCGGGAGCGCTTCGCCCGCGCCCAGAAAGGGCCTGTCACCGGAACACTGCGTATCGCCGCGACGAACCTGGCCGTGGTTCACATCCTTGGGGATCTGTGCGAATCGTTCATCGGACAGTACCCGGGGATCGATTTGATCTTTCGCGCGACGGAAACGCCCGAGGAGGCGATTCGACGTGTAGTCGCCGGCGCGGCCGACATCGCGTTTTCTCCGTTTCCGGTAGACAATGATCAGTTGGTGCGAGTGATGTTGGGGGCGACCGAGCATGCCTTCATCGTGTCTGAATCGCATCCTCTCGCTGAGCACGTCAGCCTCTCGATCAATGACGTGCGTCCCTACCCCTTCGTGCGATTCGCACCAGGCAGTGGCACTCGCGGCCTCACGGACTCCCTGTTCCTTCCGAACGGCGGATATCCTCCCATCCTCACCGAGTCGAATGACGCCGAATTCGTCAAGCGCGTGGTGGCGATGGGGCAGGGGATTTCGTTGTTGCCCGTCTTCGCGGTCGGCAGAGGCCCTTCGGATTCGAGGTTGCGCCTGGTCAGATTCGACAGTAGACGCCTCATGGCCGACTTCGGCATCTTCCACCGCCGCGCCGTGAAGATGAACTCGATAGAGCTCTTCAAGCAGATGTGTCTCGATCTCCGCGGTCCGACGGCACCGGAGATCACGGTCGAGAGGGTGGGCGATCGCCCCTTCCTGGCCCCGCGACCGGCTTGAGTGGCCGCGGTCGATCCGGGCCTCGATGGCGTTCGAGTTGACGAAGGCTTCGCGCCTTGCCTGCGCGATCAATGGAACAGCGGTGCGCTTGCGTGAGACACGTCAGTCGAGGTGCGTTCAACCCCGCCCTCGTGGCGGGCTCGAAGTTGATGGCCGTGAATCGTGCGTATCAACTTCATTCATTTGACCCCGAAGGTTTCATATGGAATTGTGACGATACCCAATTTCACCGTGAAACAGGAGACCTCCCCATGACCAGACCCGCTGGGACGCCCGCTCAAGGCGCCAAGATCCGTGCCTCGCTCAACCACCCCATCATCGACAGCGACGGGCACGTGATGGAGTCTGAGTTCGCACTCCTCGACACTCTCAAGGACGTGGCAGGTGCGAAAACCGCCGCGCGTTTCGAGGAGGTGGTGATGAAGTACGCCATGCATCGTTGGTATGGTGCCGATCGGAAGGCGCGTCAGGACATGCGCATCGCACGGCCGTCCTTCTGGCACGTTCCGGCGGGCAACACCAAGGACCGTGCGACGGCGATGTTGCCAGGCCTGATGCGGCATCGGCTCGACGAGTTCGGCATTGATTTCATGGTGGTCTACACCACGCTCGGCCTCTCGTTCATGCACCTCGGTGACGACGAGATGCGGCAGGCGCTTTGCCGATCCCTCAACAAGCTGAACGCGGAGACCTTCAGTGAGTTCAAGGATCGCATGACTCCCGCGGCCATCATTCCGATGCATACGCCGCAGGAGGCACTTGCCGAGCTTGACTATGCCGTCAACACGCTGGGCATGAAGGCAGTCACGATCTCGGGTCACGAGTGGCGAACGATCCCCAAGGTGCTGCGCGAGGCGCCGGAAATGGCCAGGTTCGCGAAGTATGTCGACTACCTGACGCTCGATAGCGAGTTCGACTACGACCCCGTCTGGCAAAAATGTATCGATCTGAAGGTTGTACCGACGTCCCACGTCGGTACGTATGGGGGGCCGAACCACGGCTCGATCAGCAACTACAACTTCAACCATGCGGGGCACTTCGCCGCGGGCGCCGACATGTTCTGTCGCTCCCTCCTGCTGGGAGGGGTGCCGCACCGGTTCCCGCAATTGAAGTTTGCATTCCTGGAGGGAGGCGTTGGCTGGGCCTCCATGCTGCACAACTCCATGGTCGAGCGCTTTGAAAAGCGCAATGGACAAGAGATCCGACGCAGCCTCGATCCTGCGAGTGCGGACCGCGCCATGATGGAGGAACTGTTCCAGACTTACGGTGGGCCGATCCTGTCGCCAAAGGCGAAGTTGATCCGCAGCGGCGAAGGAATCATGCTCGGTCAGCAGGAGGATCCGGATTTCATCGATGACTTCCTGCGAACCGGCGCAAAGACGGCTGAAGAGCTCAGCGACCAGTTCACGAATTCCTTCTACTTCGGCTGCGAGGGTGAAGACCGCATGACCGCGGTGGCGTTCAACGCCGAGTACAACATGTTCGACAAGCAACTGAACGCCATGTTCAGCTCCGACCTCGGGCACTGGGATGTGCCGGAAATGGCTGGGGTGATCGACGAGACCTGGGAGATGGTCGAGCACGGGATGGTCAATCAGCAGGACTTCCGCAAGTTCGTTTTCGGAAATGCAGCGCGGATGTACACCGCGATGAACCCTGACTTTTTCACGGGTACCGTCGTCGAGCGTGCGGTGAACGAGGAACTCCACGGAAATGCCTCGAAGGCGTCCTTCCCGAAGACTTCCTTTGCCTCCACGCATGAAGTCCCGAAAGGCCATGGCGCCATCAACGCGGTGATGACGCGCGCCTCTGCGCTTCGACTCTCCGAGAAGGCCGTCGATCAGGCGGATCTGGACTTGATCCTCGAGGCCGGCTTGCGTGCGGCGGACCATGGCCGGCTTCGTCCATGGGAATTCATCGTGGTCCGCGGTGAGGCTCGCGATTCACTCGGCAAGGCGTTCGCGGATGGGCTTGCCGAGCGAGCGCCGTCGACGGATGAGCGGGGGCTGCGCACCGAACACGCGAAGACGATGCGCGCGCCAGTGATCGTCGTCGTGGCGGCCAAGACCAAAGAAACGGCGAACGTTCCGGTCATCGAGCAGGTGGTGTCTGCAGGTGGGGCCGCCCAGAACATGCTCGTTGCTGCCCACGGTCTGGATCTCGGCGGGTTCTGGCGTACTGGCAGCGCCGCATACTCGCCCGCCGTGAAGAAGGCGCTGGGACTTGCGGAGAAGGACCAGATCGTCGGTTTCCTGTATCTGGGACATGTGGAAGCCGCCGGCAAGCCGCGCCCTGCAGATCCCGCCGGCGTGGTGCGGGAGTGGAAAGGCGCTTGAGGCCGCGGCACGCACGGAGCGATCGACGGCCGCCAGCGGCGGCCGTCGATCCAACGGGAGTATCCCTTGAGCACCCTTGTCGTCAAGATCGTTGATATCCGCCGCGAGGCACAGCACGTCGTCAGCCTCCATCTCGAATCGGTGGATGGCAGCGCGTTGCCGGCTTACACGCCCGGTGCACACGTTGACCTGCAACTTCCCAACGGGTTGGTTCGGCAATATTCCCTCTACGAGCCGCATCGAGAAGGGCACCCGTACAGGATCGCGGTCCTTCGAGATCCCAACTCCCGAGGGGGCTCCAACGCGGTCCACGATCTCCTGCGCGTCGGACAGAGCCTGAACCTTGGCAGACCGAGAAACAAATTCGAACTGCAGGACACCGAACACGCGCTTCTATTGGCCGGGGGCATCGGCATTACCCCGATTCTGTGCATGGCCCGACATCTTCACGAGTTGGGCCGGAGTTTCGAGTTCCATTATTTTGTGCGCGACCGCGCGAACGCGGCGTTCCTGGACTTGCTTTCGCACTGCCCCTGGAGCAGGGTGGTGCATGTGCACGTCGACGACGAGCCGAGCACGAGCCTGGATCGCGACACAGTACTGCACCTCAGGCCGGGAGACGCCCGCGTCTTCATGTGTGGGCCCGCAGGATTCCTGTCGTACTTCGAGAGTGAATTGCGTCAGCGCAGTTGGCCGGAAGACCGGGTTCATCTCGAGCGATTTGCAGCACAGCCGCTCGAGGCTGACGGCAGTCAGCAGTTCACGCTGCGGCTCGTCCGCTCAGCGACCGAGCTTCAGATCCCAGAATCCTGTTCGATGTTGTCGGTGCTGCTCGACCACGGCTACGACGTTCCGTATTCATGCGAGCAGGGTTACTGCGGCACCTGCCTGACCCAAGTATTGGCGGGCGTGCCCGAGCACCTCGACACGTTCCTCACCGATGATCAGAAGGCCAAAAATGACGTCGTGATGTTGTGTTGCTCGCGGGCGCGTTCCACTATTCTTGAAATCGACCTCTAGTCCGCATCGAGCCAAGTGAATTCAGATGTGTCGATTCAATACATCGGCCAGGAATAGAACTGCAACTCGGCGGCGCTCCAGTAGTCGGTGTACCCGCTCCTGTTGTACCCGTAGAATTTCGTACTGTCCCACGGGCACAGTGGCAATTCGAAGCGGAATCGATCGGGCAAATCGGGATTGCTGATGAACGGCTTTCCGAAGGCCACGAGGTCGGCCAGGCCCAGCGAGATCGCTTCATTGCCTGTCACCCTGTCGTAGCCGACATTGGTGATCACCGTCTGCTTGAACAACGGACGCAGCGCCTGAGTGGTTCTTGTGACCTTGACCGTGTCGGTGGCCAAGTCTTCCGGGCTTGGCTCCATCACATGGAGATACCCGATGCTCATGGCACTGAGCTCGCGCGCCAGCGTGCCGAACGTGGCAACTGGATCGCTGTCGAGCATGCCGTGAGCTCTTGTGGAGGGTGATACACGAAAGCCGACAAGTTCGGGCCCGCAGACGGATGCAACGGCCTCGGCTATCTCCAATGCCAGGCGGCATCGATTCAAGACCGACCCACCATATCGATCCTCTCGATGATTCGATGAGTCCTGCAGGAACTGATCGATCAGGTAGCCATACGCACCATGCAACTCCACACCGTCGAAGCCTGCGGCCATGGCAGACCGAGCCGCCATCCTGAAATCCTCGACGATTCCTGAAATCTCCTGCGTCGAGAGCGCCCTTGGCGTTTCAAATTCGAGCGGGCCTTTGGGAGTGCGAAGTCCGCCGTTCAATGGCAGCGCGGAAGGCGCCACGGGCGTTTCGCCGCCAAGCATGGAGGAGTGCGTCACGCGGCCACAATGCCAAAGCTGCGCGTAGATCTTTCCCTGCTTTCGATGCACGGCGTTCGTGATTGCGCGCCAGCCCTGAATTTGTCTGAGATCGTAGAGCCCGGGCGAATTCATGATGCCGTGAGCCTGCTCTGAGACGCGCGTGCATTCGGTGATGATGAGCCCGGCCGACGCGCGTTGCGCGTAGTAGGTGAGCATCATTTTTGACGGAACGCCGTTTGCAAATGCCCGAGTCCGCGTCATCGGGGCCATGACCATGCGGTTCGACAGCGCGGCCGGGCCCAGCTGGTAGGTTTCGAGCAGAGGCTGTTCAGTCATCTCGACCTCGTGTCACGGAGCGATCCCGGAGAAGTCCTGTGGAACGCGATTCAATGCCACCCGGATCGTCTTCATTGGCGCAGGAGTGTTCCTGCTCTTGCCGACGAAGCGTGGAACGCCGTCGCTCACGACGGCGCCGACCGCTACCATGTCGCCGTTGCGCAGAGCGCTGAGCGCGTCGTTGCGAGAGCCGCCGACGCAGGCATCGACAATCGCAACGTCGGCGTCTGCACCTGGTCTCAGAAGGCCGCTGTTCAAGCGGTAGACGCGAGCGTTGTTGCCTGTGGCTGCGGCAATCGCCCACTCCACGGGGATCTTCGTCAAGCTCGCGATGTGCGAGATGGTGTAGAGCATGCCGAGCGGCATGATGCCGCTTCCGGTTGGCGTGTCGGTAGCGATCAGAAGGCGATCGAACTGATCCGTGTCACGGACCATGTTTGCGACGAGAAGCGTGGTCCTGAGGTTGCCGGCCGTGCAGACCTGCAATGCCATGCGACCCTCGTTGACCAGGCGCGGGTAGTCCTCGTCGGGCATGGCGACCGGACCCCCATTGACGTGGAACGACACGTCAGGATTCATCCGCAAGAGGTGATCTGCCCAGATGCCCGAGGATCCGGGAATCGACGATCCGCCCGTGTGTACCGTCGTGATCATCTTGCGCGCTCGCGCCCATCCGATCATCTCGGCATAGTCGTAAGGTGTCTTTACGGCACCGAAGCCGGCCTTGGCGAGCCACACGCCTTTCGACGCCACTTCGTCGATGTCCTGCTCGGTCAAACCTGGCTCCAGGATGATGGAGCCGGCCCAGACCCGCATGCCACCTGGGCGATAGTGCTCGAAGCATTTCATCGCAGCGACGGCCAGCGCCTTCACGCCTTCGGGATCCTTGGGCCGCCCGGGTACATGCACCTCCGACGCGCTGATGGCAGTTGTTACGCCTCCGTGGACATAGCTCTCGAGAAAGCCGACGGTCTTCTGGCGTGGCGTGTAGTCGCCGAACGTGTTGTGGATCTGCGAGTCGATCAGTCCTGGAATCGCTACGGCCCCGCCGGCGTCGATGACGACATCGCATTCGTTGACCGCAGCGCTGGCGACGGTGCCGATCGACACGATCTTGCCGCCGTTCATCACGATGCTGTCGCCGGCGCAAACCGGATCGCGCCAATCGCCGGTGACGATGGTTCCGATGTTCACGATCGCTGTTTTCATGGAGTCACTCCGTCTTGGGGCTGGAAAGCCTTTCGGGCCAATACGGCAAGCCGCACCGGCATCGACCGCACTCGATGCCAGGCACCGAGAAATATTGGCTACTTCGAAAGAAGAAAAGGGCTAATGCAGCGTAGATCGCGAAACGTCCCGGAACAATGCGATCCACCTCACGTACCGAATGAGAAAATCTCATTGAAGACCGGCGGAAATGACAAAGCGGCCGAAGCCGCCGTTCTTGTGGGGTGTCGCTGGATGCAGCCCTATTGCAGCTTCTTTGCCATCCAGTCGGCGCAGCGCTGAAGCGCCGGCAGATGATTGTCGAATTGAGTGTGGGCAGCACCGCCGTTCTCGCCATCGAAGACCAGCAGTTCCTTGTCCTTGCTCGCGATCGCTTCGAACATCGCGTGGGCATCGTCCATGCCGACTTGCAAGTCTTCTGCGCCATGCATGATGAGGAATGGCGTCGTGATCCGGGACGCGAACTCAGCGATTCGAAAATCCTTCACATGCTCGATGGCCTCGTCCATCGTCCGCTTGCCCGTGATGAACATGAGCTGGAAGCGTGGCGCGGCGACGGTGCCTCCCTGCGTCACGCGCTTTACCCAGACCCGGTGGTAGTCATAGATCGCGCCCCATGCCACGGTGGCGCGAATGCGCGGCTCGAAGGCTGCGGCGCGTGCCACATAGTAGCCACCGAGGCTGGAACCAACGATGCCGATGCGATCGCGATCCACATCGGCGCGGGTCGTGAGCCAGTCGATCGCGGCGGCTACGGGAGCCTCGTAGTCGGGTCGCGTCACAAGGCCTTGGAGGCGAAGCGCTTCGCCGATCCCCGGCGTGTCGATGAAGAGCGCGCTGATGCCGCGATCTGCGAACTGGCGCCGCGCGCGCAGATACCAAAGTTCCTTCGTCGTATCCAGACCGCAAATGAAGATCGCCACCGGCCGCGACCCCTCTCCATTGCCGCGTACGAAATAGGCGGGCAGCGTGGTGTCCTCAAAAGGGATGAGTACACGCTCGACTGGCTGCGGGGATGCGTTGCGCGCGGCATCGAAGGCCCGCAAGACCTGCCGATAGGATGCGAGGCGCTCGGGTTCTTGCGGGGGAATGAAGTGTTCGGAAATCGTGTGATACAGCGCGGAGAGAAAAAAGTTTTCGGCGCGGGTGTTCGGTGACCCGCTCTGGGCTCGCAACTCGAGTACGCCTGCAAGCCATGCCCATTCGCGGTGCCACGCCGTGTCGTCAGACTTGCTGTCGAGCAGCCGCTGATACACCAGCGTGAAGTCGCCAAGCTGGCATCCTGCCGAGAATGCCAGGTGGGTGTTGTAGGACCAGCGGTAGTTGTTGGGAAAGAATTCGAACATGGCGATGGATCTCTGGAGTTGGTGAATCAGGAGGCAGGATCGTCTTCGAGGCGTTGAGGCGGCATGGCTGGCTTGCCATCCTTCAGCTTCATGCGCTCACGCGCCTTGGCTGCATCGAGCGGCGCAAGGCGCTTCAACGTCTTGCGTGCATAGATCGTTATTTCAATGTTCGGCCCGTGTCCCACATTCTTGTGCGCGATACCGCGGGGAATGACGGACATCTCTCCCTCGTTGATCGTGCATGGGCCGGTTTCTGACTCGATCGTTCGACTCCCGCGGTACTGAAATACCCATTCGTCCGCGCCCAGGTTTCGGTGCCACCCGCCTTGCTCTTGATCGCAATTGGCGACCTCGATGATGAGGTCATCGTTCGCCCACAAGGCAAGCGGCATGTAGCCGTTGACCATGTCGATGCCGGTCACCACGCCATCTTCAAAGATCTCGTCGAGCGAGATCTTCTCCATCTTCCGACCGCCTTTGGCGGAATTGAGAAGATCTTCCTCGTCACGCTGGGTGGTCCACCGTTGCTCGGTTCCATCGCCCCAATCGTTGATGGATGGCCCCCAATGAGTGACAAATTCCTGGACTTTCTTTCCCACGTCGATCTCCTCCGTTGGTCTGTGATTCTGTGGTCAGCGCAGGCCGTCCACTCCCTTGATCGAGCCGGCGGGCAGGCCGCCCAGGCGAGCGTTCAGTCGTCCTCGGGTGGCAACGCAAACAGCGACGACGATCTCATCGGCCGCTGGACCATCCGGAAAGGAGACCGTGAACGTGTCGTAGTGGGATCGGACGTAGAGGGCGTCCTTGTGAGCAAGAGGAATATCCAGCGACACGCCCGGGCCGCCGCGTTTCCCCGTGGAAGGTACCCAGGATTTTCCGCCGCCCAACGAAGTGCGTATGGGGTTGGCGAAGACCTCCGTCAGGAGCGCGTTGCCGTGCTCGTGTTCGCCGGCCATGCCAACCAGGCAGGCCTTGCCATAGCTTGACGCTGCCTCGGCGCCGAGCGCGCTCACCAATCGTTGCCCGAACTCGGCGCCGAGCGTCTCCGAGGCTTGGACGAAGGGGGAGAGCTCCTGCTCGTACTTTCCGGCATAGGGGTTGCGGACGATCGCGGCGACAACATGCTTGCGCAATGGCGTTCCGTCTCCTCGATAGGATTCATTGAGGAGAGTCTCTTCGCTGTACGAGTACCACTTGCGGACTTCGCATTCAACTTTGGTCATGGGTCTGTACTGGCTTGGTATACATGGACGAACGTGGCTTGGAGAAGACGCGTCGAACCATCGGCTCGAAGTCTTCGAGCCTCAGGGATCGGTAGTCGCGGTCGAATGCCGGGCCGTCGTAGTCCAGGCAGAACTTCTCGAGATCCGGCCACCAAGGGTGATCACGAAGCTCATCTCGGAGATTTCGGTCCGTGCCGAGATAGTGAAACCAGTAATAGCCTTGAAAAGTCCCATGGTTCTGGATGATCCAGTGGTTCTTTTCCGAGACGAACGGCTTCAGCATGGTGGCTGCGAAATCCGCGTGGTTGAACGAGGCCAGGGTGTCGCCAATGTCGTGAATCAGTGCGCAGACGACATATTCTTCGTCCCTGCCATCGAGATGTGCACGCGTCGCGGTCTGCAGGCAGTGCTCGAGGCGGTCGACTGGGTTACCGCCGTGCTCGCCCTCGAGCAGGCGGAGATGGGCGATGATCCTGCCGGGAAGCGCGTCCGCCCAAGGCTTGTAGTTGCTCAGGATCACGCGCCAGTCCTCCTTCGTGGCCTCTCGGATATCCTTGAAGACAACCCGTCGACCGATCAGGTCTTCTGAAAGCTCCAGTTCGTCAGGTCGGCGAATCTCTTCGCTCATCGATGGCTCCTTGAGGTTTCTCTGCGACTCTGGCAATGTTGTACTGCCGCCCGGCAAAGGCGGTCAAATGAATGCGGCTCATGCTGGAGATGAGCAGTTGTTGGCCCTCACTGCCATCCATGTCCCATTTGCGGCAACTCGACGGCGTTTGGCGGTGCTCGCCGCGTGCCGATTCGGGCTACCGGCGCGAGGCGCCCAGCTGTAGAGTCAGACAATGCCTCCGTAGTGGGACGAACACAGCCTCATGCGGCCTGGCTCGGCGCTAACGCATCCCCGTCGGACCGATTTGCACACAGGTTGAGCATGGAACAAGTCATCGAGAGCATGGACGTTGGCGAAGACGTGCCGGAGCCGTCGACAGGATTACGTCGAGCCACGCTGAGCGCGGGTTTCATCACGCTGCTCGTGATCTCGGCGGCCAGTCCCCTGAGCGTTGTCGCCGGTGGATTTCCGCTCGGAATCATGATGGGCAACGGCGCGGGAACCCCTGCATTGGTGATCAGCGCGTTGGTACTGCTGCTGTTCTTCGCGGCCGGCTATACCGCGATGGCCACGTGCGTGACCAGCGCCGGCGGCTTCTACGCCATGGTGGCGCGCGGACTGGGTGGTGCCGCCGGGGGCGCTGCAGCCATGATCGCCGTCGCCTGCTATGTCACGCTGCAATTCGGCCTGTACGGCATATTGGGCGCGGTCATGTCCGAGGCGTTGCTGGCGCAGTTCGGAGTGGGCGTGCCGTGGTGGGCGTGCGCCCTGTTGGCCTTGGCGACGATCGCGGTGTTCGGGTACCGACAGATCGATTTTTCGGCCAAGGTGCTGGCGTGCTTCGTGGTCACGGAGTACCTCGTCGTGCTGACCCTGGACTGCCTCATCCTCGCCAAGGGCGGGGCCAGCGGCATCAACTTCACGTCGTTTGCACCGCATGTCGTCTCGAGCGGCAATCCATCCATCGGCCTGCTGTTCTGCTTCGCCGCCTTCATCGGCTTCGAGGCGACAACGATCTACAGCGAAGAGGCCAAGAATCCGAAGCGGAGCATCCCCATTGCCACTTACGCGGCGCTGCTGCTGGTCGGATCGTTCTACTCGTTTTCGCTGTGGTGCCTGGTGCTCGGCGCCGGCGTCGACAAGGTCGTGCCCATGATCACTGCGCTGGCCGATCCGACGAACTTCTTGTACATCCTTTCCGGGCAGTACGCCGGCGCCGGCTTCACCGCGCTGCTGCGCTTCATGTTCATCATGAGCATCTACGCAGGGCTGATCGCCTTCCACAATTCCTCCGCGCGCTACTTCTACTCGATGGGCCGGGAAAGACTGCTGCCTGCCAAGCTCGGCAGGACACACCCGGTGTACAAGAGTCCGCACGTGGCCTCGATCCTCCAGACCGTGCTTAGCCTCGTGGCGGTGATCACCTTCGCGGTCATCGGTGCCGATCCGGTACTGACGGTGTTCGGTTGGCTGAGCAACCTCGCGACGGTGTGCGTGCTGACGCTGATGGTCTCGACGGCGATCGCGATCGTCGTCTACTTCCGACGGAACTCCCATGGTCACGGAATGATCCGCACGCTGCTGATGCCGCTCCTCGCTGCAATCGGGCTGCTCGTCGTGCTTGCTCTGGCGGTCACCAACTTCCATGTCTTGACCGGCGCCAGCTCCCGCATCTCGATCGCACTGTTGTCCCTCGTCCCGATCGCCGGTATCGGGGGATGGCAAGCGGCCCGCCGCCTGAAGAAGCGCGCCCCTGCACTCTTCGCGCGCCTGGGCCAGGACCGCAGCTAGTACCGAATCACTGTCCGCGACAAATCTCGGCACCAGGAAGCGATGGAGAAGCTAGGCCTGCGCAGGGGTTGGCCAAATCGCGCCATTGCCTTTGGACTTGGCAGCCGGCGACGTGCTGATCGCACTTCGGATTTGTTGCAGAGCATAGCGCGACGTCAATGCACGGAGGCGCGGCAATCGCGGCCATCTCAACTTCCCACCACCTCTTCACGTCGTGGGCGTGAGGACAAGTTTTATGATCCCCAAGCAAGAGCCCTCTCGAGTCCGCCATGATCAGCTTAGGCAAGCCGCGCTCGAGTACCACGAGTTCCCCACCCCCGGCAAGATCTCGATCACGCCGACCAAGCAACTGATCAACCAGCGCGATCTCGCGCTCGCCTATTCACCCGGCGTCGCCGCGGCCTGCGAGGAGATCGTCGCCGATCCCGCCAACGCCTTCCGCTACACCGCGCGCGGCAACCTGGTGGCCGTGGTCACCAACGGCAGCGCCGTGCTGGGGCTGGGCAACATCGGCCCGCTGGCCTCCAAGCCGGTGATGGAA
>FSUN01000173.1_pt1 | contig 23218 bp, 18 predicted proteins | sample 1637451 | NCBI WGS metagenome assembly FSUN01 (sample SAMEA3914816, study PRJEB12502) | metagenome | biome: forest; material: soil | place: USA | collected 2011-09-16 | depth 0.3 m
GCCCAGGCAACCGTGACCCACTCGAGCGGCTTGAGCCTGGTCTCTGCCAGCACCCTCGACAGCGGGTGCTCGTTGACGATCGCGTGCCCTCCGACCTGGATGCGGTAGGCCGCGCCGGGCAGCCCGCGCGGCACGCGCCGGCCGACGCTGTGCACCGCGATCTTCTCGGCCACCTGGTTCATTGTGTCGTCGGTATCGACCGCGACGAGGTGCGGCACGAAGTCGCCCTCGAAAACGCCGTAGATCGGAAACATGGCCATTGCAGGTTCTCCTTGAGTGCTGTTCAGGCCGCCAGGCGGCCCGGCTGCGCATACTCGGCGGCCCAGCGATAGGCATAGGCGTCGTCGCCCATCACCTCCGGAGTGATGCCCATCCATTGCAGGCCACCGGTCAGGTTCATCGGCTGGATCTGCCCGAGTAGGAAGCGATCGACCACGTTGGTGTGGCCGGCGTAGCGTTCCGGCTCGCTGTCGAAGATCCACTTCGACACGTCGGAGTCGAAGTTGTACAGGCGCCCCTTGTATTCGCTCGTGTACATCTTCAGGTGGTGCCGGTCCCAGGCCGAGCCGAGCGGCAGCTGGGTGATGTTGCACAGCGCGGGCAGCGTCTCGGGATAGGTCTGCGCCATGTCGCCGCGATTGACGTTGGCGATGATCTCGTCCCACAGCACGCCCCAGCTGTCTTCCCAGCTCGGGTATTTCTCGTTGAGCCACCTGCGCTCGGCTCTCGAGACACCGGCGTTCGGCTTCCAGAAGAGTGTCGGCCGCCAGAACCAGGTGCCGATGTGCATGGCATGGTGGCCATGGTCCAGGCACTGCAGGAACGTCTCCCAGAACCAGGGCTTGGCCAAGCCGTAGTCCTTCATCGTGCGCTCGTGGTGATGCACCACCCATTCGAGCATGAACTCCTTGAACGACATCTTGCGCTTGGCCACCGGCGTGTAGTAGTCCATCGAGGTGCCGGTGAGCGTCTGGAACAGGCGGAACGAGCGCCAGAACGAGACGTCGAAGATGTATTGCGCACGCTTCGGGTCGTGCTTCATCAAGACCTCGAGCGTCGGAAAGCCGAGCTGGGCGTGGCGCGCCTCGTCCGTCTGGATGCTTGACAGGAGGTTCGAGAAATCGACGTCGCCCGCCTCCATCGCATCGGCCGCCAGCGCGACGAACTGGATGTTGGTGAAACCGTGCTCCACCGTCAGGCTGGTAGCCATCGCTGCTTCGATGCAATTGGCGTTCAGCATCCAGTCGTCGAAGAAATTCTTCACTGCCACCACGCCCCACTCGTTGGTGTGGAACGCCTTGTTGCACCAGTCGAAGCGCTCGTCGTGCTTGAGCAGGTCGTGCGAGAACGCGAGGTCGAGTTGCGCATGCCGGATCTCGTCGAGCATGCCGAACACGCCGAGGGTGCGCCAGCGCGGCGTCGGCGCGAAGCGGCAGAATCGGCTCTGCATCGTCACCGCTATCTGTTCGACCATGCAGGTCGTGCCCATGTGCAGTTGCGACGAGGCCGTGTGGCCAGGGTCGAGCTTCTCGTAGATGTTGGCGCGCTTGAGCGCCTCGCGCACCGCATGGGCCCCCGACTCCTTTTCGCGCTGCACGCGAACGTAGTCTCGGAAGGTCACGCGGAAAGGCTCGTCCCAGTCGTCCCAGGCTTCCTTCGGGACGTGGCCGACGCCGGTCCATTCCTCCGGGAAGGCTTCCTTCTCGTCGACGTACGACAGCGTCCAGTCCACGTCGCGGGCGATGTCGTACCAGTCGTCTCTGTTCAGCAGTGCCATGGTGTCTCCTGTTCGAGTCTGTGCTCAGGATCAGTTCGTCAAAACTTCACGTTCAGGACCTGGATCGAGGTGTATTCCTCCAACCCCAGGCGCCCCAGTTCAACCCCGATGCCCGAGCCCTTGACACCGCCGAACGGGATGTCGGGGCCCATCGCGGGATGCTGGTTGACCCACGCCCCGCCGGAATCCAGCCGGGACGCCACCTTGGCAGCACGCTGCGCGTCGCTGCTCCACACCGAGCCGCCCAGGCCGTACTCGCTGTCGTTGGCCAGGCGCAGCGCCTCGTCCTCGTCGTCGAACGGCGTGATCGTCAACACCGGGCCGAAGACCTCTTCCTTCACGACGCGCATCGATGGCGTCACGTCGGTGAGGATCGTAATCGGCAGGAACAGGCCCGGGCCGCTCGGTACGCCGCTCCGGTAGAGCACCTTCGCGCCGCCGGCCACGGCTTCGTCGACCATCGCGCGAACCAGGTCGTATTGCATCCGGTTCTGGATCGGGCCGATGTCCACGCCCTCTTCCATGCCACCACCCATCTTTACGGTGGCTGCGAACTTCACGAGCTCGTCGCAGACCGCCTTGTAGACGCTGCGGTGCACGTACATGCGCTTCAAGGCAGCACAGACCTGCCCGCAGTTGGAGAACTTGGCCCAGAAGAGATCGCCCGCGATCCTGACTGGATCGACATCGTCGAGCACGATGCCCGCGTCGTTGCCGCCGAGCTCCAGCGTGAGGCGCTTGAGGTTGCCCGCGGCGCTGGCCATGACGCGCTTGCCCGTCGGGCCGGAGCCGGTGAAGGCGATCTTGCGTATGCCCGGGTGTTCGGTCATCCAGGTGCCGAGGGCGTTGCCGCCGGAGATCACGTTGACGACGCCGCGCGGGAAGATATCTTGCGCAAGTTCGCCCAGCCGCAGCGTCGCCAGCGGCGTGTGCGGCGAGGGCTTGAGCACGATCGTGTTGCCTGCCAGTACGGCGGGCACGATCTTCCACATCGCCAGCAGTACGGGATAGTTCCAGGCGGTGATCGCCCCCACCACGCCGAGCGGCCGACGGCGCAATTCGACACGCTGTTGTGGCGTGTCGCGCAGTACTTCGGGAGCCAGTTCGACGGCGGCGTAGCCGCGTGCGAAGAAGACGGCCGCGTTGATCTCGCCGCGCGCCTTCACGAGGGGCTTGCCCTGCTCGCGGGTGATCAGCGGAGCCAGCGCATCGGCGTCGGCGACGACGCGTTCGATGAACGCGTTGACCAGACGGCGGCGCTCTTCGAATGACTCGTCGCTCCAGGTGACGAATGCGCGCTGCGCCGCTGCCACGGTTGCGTCCAGTTGTTCCCGGGTGCAATCGGGGACGCAGGCAAATGGGGCGGCCACCGCAGGATCGATGACGGGAAGGGTCGATGTACTCGTGGCGGGTTCGCCATCGATGGACATTCGATGAAGCGGAAGAAGCGCTGTTGTCATGTCTGGATCTCGAAAGTGCGTTTGGGGGACGTTGCTGGTGCTCAGGCCGCCGGATGGTGATCGGGTGGCCGGCCGCCGAAGAGCACGTTCCAGGTGGCCTCGGTGTAGTAGCCGGTCCTTGCCGCCTGCTTCGCGGCGTCGTCGCGGTCGACCTTCTTGCGCGCCGAAGGGCGTTGCGCAATGGCGTCGCACCAACGCTTGACGTTCGGGAAGGCGTCGAGGTCCACGCCCTGGCCCTTGGCGACGCGCACCCAGGGGAAGGCTGCGATGTCCGCAATCGAGAATTCCTCCTCGATGTATTCGTGCGCGGCGAGTCGCGCCTCCAGCACGCCGTAGAGTCGGCCGGCCTCCCTGCGATACCGCTCCACTGCGTAGTGGTCGTCGATTCCCTTGTTCGCGGCGTGGCTGACGAAATGGGCAGCCTGCCCGAGCAACGGACCCTGGCTCGAGGTCTGCCAAAAGAGCCACTTGATGACGCCCATGCGGCGCGCCGGATCCCTGGGCAGGAGCTGTCCGGTCTTTTCGGCCAGGTACAGGAGGATGGCGCCGGATTCGAACAACGCGATGGGCTGTCCGCCCGGGCCATCGGAATCGACCAGGGCCGGAATCTTGCGGTTCGGATTGATGGCCGCGTAGGAGTCGAGGAACTGGTCGCCGGCGCTGATGTCCGTCCACCGGATCTCATAAGGCAACCCGACTTCCTCGAGCATCATCAGCGCCTTGCGCGCGTTGGGCGACGTGTAGTAGTAGAGATCGATCATGGGAAGTGGCCCTGGTTGATGCATGCGCCTGCGAGTCGGACTCAGAGACCGAACCGGTCCTTCATGCGGTTCATGTAGGCCACCAGGTTCTTCTTCGACGCCGCGTAGTCCCGCGTGTCGAAGGCGAACGGAGCGTCGACGATGTGGCGCAGGATGGACAGCACCGGCGCATCGACCCAGCGCGGCTTGTCGCCCATGAAGAACGACTTGTCGCCGAGGAAACCCGACAACGCGTCGATGTCGGTTCGCGCGCGCCGGTAGATCACGTCGGAGGGCATGCGGCCCCAGCCACCGTTCATGAACTCGTTGAGGATGCGAAAGCGGAAGTCGTCGGCGAACTCGCGCAAGGCCGGCGGCACGTCGTCCGTGCCCGCGATGATGCGCAGGTACTTCTCCCAGTTGGCCGTCTCGCGCCAGCGCGGCTGGATCACCGCGACCCAGTAAGTGTGCTCGTCGATCATCCGGTTGAACGCCATCATCGTGGCGCGCTCCTGCGCAGTGGAACCTTCGTCGATGGCGTCGCCGTACTTGCCCTGCAGGTAGTCGATGATGTGGGTGGAGTCGCTCACCGTGGTGCCGTCGGTGTCGACGATGCAAGGCAGCTTGCCGGCGGGAGTGTCCTTGTCGAGGCGCGTGAGGTCCTGCGGCTTGGTGTCGAACTGCAGGCCGGACATCGTCAGGTAGTACGCCACCTTGGTGACGTACGGACTGATGCACGGAACGGTCCATGCCGGCATGTACTGGTAAAGCGTGATCATGGTGCTTGTCTCCTGCATGTGCTCTGTGGGCAACCGAGTGCGGTCGGACGGGCCGATCACCAGAGCAGCTTGTCGCCGTTGGCGTGGCGGAACTGTCCCGACGTCTCGCCTGACAATTCGTCCATGCGGGCGATCAGGCCGCGAGCCGCATCCTCGGGCTGGATGTAGTTGAACGAGCCGGGGTAGTCCTTGGTCAGATCGGTGGCGACCATGCCCGGGTGCAACGCCACGACCGACATGCCGCGCTTGCTCAGGTCGTGGTGCAGGTTCAGCGCGACCATGTTGGCACCGGCCTTGGAAACACGATAGGCGTACATCCCGCCCGAGCCGTTGTCACCCAGCGAGCCCACGCGGCTGGTCACGATGCCCACCTTCGCACCCGGCCCGATGAACGGGATGCATGCCTCGACCACGCGCAGCGGGCCCAGCGTGTTGATTTCGAACTGGCGGCGCATGTCGTCGTAGTCGATCTTGCCAAGTTCGTCCAGGCCGAGCACGCCCGCCACATGCAGCACCCAGTCGAGCCGGGCATTGCGGCTACGCAGGCCGTCCACCAGTGTTCGACCGCCGGCGTCGGACGTGACGTCGACGCCGCCGATGGCGTCGATGCCGTCCTGGCCCAGGCCCTTGCCATCGCCGAGGCAGGCGGCGATCACCCGATCGCCACGTGCGTGGAGTTGCTTGCAGATTGCGTTGGCGATACCGCGATCGGCACCCACTACCAGAATGTTGTTCATCAGGATTCCTTCAGCCTCTGTTGTTGAGAACGTTGCTGCCGATGATTCCACCGGCGCGCAGCTCAGATCGTGTCGACTCGGAGTAGCCCAGTTCACCGAGCACCTCGTCGTTGTGCTCTCCCAGCAATGGGGCACCGTATCGAAGGTCGGACGGAGTGCCCTCGAACCGGGCCGGCGAGCGTGCTTGGCGCAGCCGGCCGGCAGCATGGTGATCGACTTCGACGATGGCGCCGGAGGCCACCACCTGCGGATGCGAGATCACTTCGCTGCGGGTGAGCGCTGGAGCGCAGGGCACGTCGTGGGACTCGAGCCGCTGCATCCAGTCGGCGGTCGTTCGCAACTTCAGTACCTCCTGCGTCATCAGCAGGCGCTCGTTCACATGCTTGTCGCGTGCGGTCGGCGTGGCGAAGCGCTCGTCGGCCAGCCACTCCGGCTTGTCCAGCGCCTTGGTCAGCCCGATCCACTCCTTGTTGCTCATGATGGCCACCGTCATGTAGCCGTCGCTGGTCTCGTAGATCAGGTCGATGAAGCTGGCGGCGTCCTGGTTCGTCATGGCTTTGTCCGGGTAGGTCTGCGCGCCCATGTCGGAGGCCCACAGGAAGTAGAGTACCGAGTCCAGCATCGAGACACGCACGTGCTGTCCCTCTCCGCCGTGCGCCCTCGAGACCAGCGCCGCCGAGATCGACTGCGCGACCGTGACCGCGGCGAGCTTGTCCGGCAGCACCGTGCGGATGAGTCGGGGGCGTTCCTGGTCGGAGCCGGCCTGCACCGACGTCAGGCCCGAGATGGCCTGGATGACCGGGTCGTACACCGGCTTGCCGACCCAGGGCCCGACATCGCCGAAGCCGCTGATCGAGGTGTAGACGATGTTCGGGGCGACGCGACGAATGTCGGCCTCGCCGACGCCAAGGCGGTCGACCACGCCGGGGCGAAAGTTCTGCATGAAGACGTCGGCGCCCTTGGCCAGATCGAGCACGATCTCGCGTCCGCGCGGATTCTTCACGTCGATCGAGACCGAGCGCTTGTTGCGATTGATGTTGAGGAACATCGCCGACATTCCGCCGCGCTGATTGCCGAGCGAGCGCACATGATCGCCGGTGTGGGGCACCTCGACCTTGATGACGTCTGCACCCTGGTCTGCCAGGATCATTGCTGCCCAAGGGCCGGACAGCATCGTCGTCATGTCGATGATGCGGATCCCGCTGAGTGGTCCACTCATATCTGCGTCTCCTTGTCTGTACGGCCGGAGCGGTCAACCTGATTCGCTGCGGCCTGTCTTGTCTGCTTGGAACGAACAATAAGCCTTCCACAAGAACAGGACTAGATGTCCCGGAAAGGAATTACAGTGCGTCAAAAGCGCACAATCAACGACGACAGGAGTGCCCCTGATGATCAAGGAACTGCATCGGATGGCCATCTTCGTGGAGGTGGTCGAGCACGGATCGTTCTCCAAGGCAGCGGCGACCCTCGGACTGGGAAAATCCATCGTGAGCGCGCACGTGGCTGCACTGGAAAAGCGGATCGGTGCCCAGCTTCTCACCCGCAGTACACGCGCCCTGGCGTTGACGCAGGAGGGCAGCGTCTTCTACGACAACTGTCGCCGCATGGTTTCGGCAGGAGAGGACGCTTTCGCGACCGTCGAGTCGCAGCGCGCGAGCGTCAGTGGAACCATCCGTTTGACTTCGTCCTACAACGTGGGCGTCAGCTTCCTGATCGCGCAGCTGGCGCAGTTCCGGGAGGCACATTCCGACGTGACGTTCGACCTGGTACTGGAGGACTCCGTGTCGCACGTGATCGAGGAGCGATTCGATCTCGCCATTCGAGTGGGGCGTCTTGCAGATACCGGCCTCTTCGCCACGGAGCTCGGAACCTGTCGCATGCTCGTGTGCGCGTCACCAAAGTTCCTTAAGAAGCATCCCAGGATCAAGGCTCCGGCAGACCTCGTCAACCTGCCATGGATCACGATCATGCAGTTGCCGCACCCGGAGAAACTGCATTTGGTGCACGGAGTGACCGGCCAGCAACTGGCCCTGAGCCTGCACGGCACGGTCAAGACGCACTCCGGCATTGCGGCACGCGAGTTCGTGCGCTGTGGTGTGGGTGTCGGTCTGTTGCCCGACTACGCCGTCGACAAGGACATTGCGCGAGGCGACCTGGTGCGCGTGCTTCCGATGTGGAACGAGGCGCACGACCGACCGATTTCCGCGGTATTTCCAAGTCGCGATCGGTTATCGACCCGCGTCAGGCTCTTGATCGAGTTCTTGCGCGAATCACTCAAGCCGGCGCCCTGAGCCAAAGCGACGGCACGCAGCCCAGATAGTTTCTTCCGTCGACCATTCGCAGCAGACTGCACCTTCAGAACGGTTCTCAGCGATTGCGTTGCGAAAGCGGTACGCGCGTTCCCACGCATCGCGTCGGCATCGGCGGCCATCCGAATTGGGTTGCTGAACACGCTGACGCGTCTTCGTGAGCCCTGCCGCCCTGCCCTCTTCCTCCTAGCCTCGAGTCGACGGAAAGTTGCAATGGCCCTCTTCCTCGAAATCTACCCCACCCTCCAAAGCCGTATTTCCGGGCCTATGCCGATAGGACGGATTATCGCAAGCGCTTAATTGGGTCCTGCGGGCTACACCCTCAGGGGTCACACCTACAGCGGCTTCAACTGAGACGGAAAACGTTCTGCAGGAAGGCGAATGCTCGACGCTCATCAAGCGACGCTGATGCCAAACAACCCGAGGAGGCGCTGCCATGCACCCGCGCGCCGGAATTCCGCTGCTTCGACCTGTGCGCTCGGCGACGGGGCTGCGTCGGACGGACGATCCACGTGCGTCGCTACGGCTGCGAGTTCCTCACGCTCGCGGGCGACATTGGTCGAACTGATAAGCGATCGCAAGGCCGCTGCATCGCGCTGCTTGACCCGCTTTATCTGGTGAGCGGTCATCGATCCGGCCCAGCGCACCTGGTTCCAGCGGACAACGTAGTGCGACTTACAGGCGTAGTCCCAGTTGCCCACTGACGGCCAAAGCGAGACGGCGTCGCCGTCGCGGCTTAGCTGCCACTCCGCAGGAGATAGCGGCAGCACGACCTCCTCGCCGCAACCGCAGCAGCAGTTGTGGGAACAAGTTCGGAAGCGCTCGCTGATGTAGAGCACGCCGTCTTCGAGGTGGTCGGGAATGAACTCGACGAAGCTCGGTTTCACGTGCGTCTGTCTCATACCGCGGCTCCAGAGTCGACCGTCGTCGTCTCCAGGTCTGTGCCACCGGACACAGGCGCCGCACCCGCCTCAGCAGCATGGTCTGGCGCAGTGAGCTCACCTCGGGTCAACGACTGGGTGGCCACCGTATAGGTCGCTTGGTGCGACCGCGCGCGGTCCTCGTAGAAGCCGAAGAGCTGCTTCCACTTGATGACCGCAAGCTGGGCGTTCAGCGCGTTCAGGTCGGCCACCTGGATGTTCTGGCGATAGAGCGCGTCTGACTCGTCGTCGTCCATCGGGATGTAGTTGGCTGCGTGGTCGTTCTTGAACGGCGTGACGGTCGTAACCCGGCAGGTGCCATCTAGCTGCTGCGTCTGCGGGTCCATGACGACGTCCATGCCGACGTCGACGAACGGGATACCCTGGGCGGCCAGGTAGCCACAGATGGTATTTCGCGCGCTACCCTTGTCGACGCACACGAAGACAAAGTCGAAGCCCGCGAGCTCGGACACGTTCGACTCATCGATGAAGTACGCATGGGGCACCAGACCCTTTCGCATAGCGCTGTAGCGCTCGACGAAATAGTCGACCTTCTTCATGTGCCGCTTGAGCTCGTCGATGGTCGCGGCACCCGGCGCGCGGAAGGCGTTGTGCTGCTTGAAGTCGTCTCCGTCGAAGGGGTGGATCTCCCAGACAGGCGTCTTCACGACCTGGTCGAACACGTAGCTGCCCGTGCCGCCCATTCCAACGATGGCGACCTTGCGCAGCTTGAGCCGGGCCGACGTGGCCACGATCTCCGCACGCACGCTTGCCGTGTCGGCGTAGCAGAAGACCGAATCCAGCTCCCTGGGCATGATGATGCGCCACGTCCGAGCGCAAATCACGTCCGGGTCGAGCGCCCTCGCCTGGCTCTCGATGACGGCCACGTAGTGGGTGATCTTCTCGAAGTGGTCCGGAAAGCCGCTCTGGCTGAACTCCTCGGGCTTGTTCGAGAATCGGTGCTTGGACTCGCAGCCCTCGAAGACCTTGAAGGGGACGGGCGTCACGTCGTGGAAGAGTTCCGCCGTCATCGGCGTGCCGTCGCTACGGCACGGGAACGAGCCCGTCCACCACACCTGATGGTCGTCACCCGCGGCCGTCGGCGGCAGGGTGGTGCCGGCGTTCTCGACGTACTTACAGACCAGGGTGGCACGTTCGATGGTGCGGCTCGTGGTGACGTAGGGCACCGAGTGCACCAGCAGGTGCTGCTGGCACAACTCGGTCTCGAAGCCCTCCTCCGTCAGCGCGGCGAGGCCCGAGTCAGGAGCGGTTGGTTTTACGGACACGGAATTCCATCGCGTTGTGGACGGTGGTGGACTGGCCCGGGGCGAGCGTGCCGTCCTGGCCGCGGAAGTTGGCGAACGCCACGGTGTACAGGATGTCGAACGGGCCGTCCGGGAAGGCGATTCGCACGACGTCCTCGTAGCTGATGTGCTCGTGGTGGTACGTTCGCGGCTTGCCGTTGACGAAGATCTCGTGCAGCACCGGGTGCGGCTGGTGCTGCGGGTGGTGCCCGGCAGCCTTGTGGGGAGGGAGATGAGTGGTCATGCTGGTTCCTTACTTCTTTTCGCGGCGCACACCCTTGAAGGGCGCCGTGTCGCTGGTCTTGACATCGAGGAAGCGGCCCGTGCCGGTGTCGCGCTTCACGTAGTGGCCCGACGGCGTCTGCGTCTGGCTGCGCTCTCGCACAGCACCTACGCGGTGGCCGTCACCCGTCTTTCCGTTCTTTGCCATGGAGAGCTCCATTGTTGAGTTGTGCGTATCTTACATCATCTTTTTGATTATGTTGTAAGCTCTTTTTCGTACAATGTTGTGACGATTTCGACGCTATGATGCTCGGATGCCCAAAAATACGATGCCCGCGACGCCCCACAACACCGTGCTGCTGGCAGACCTGCCCAAGGCCCAAGTCGACCGACTGACGTTCATCGACTTCAAGCTGTACTTCCTGGGCGAAATCCGGCGCGCGGACTTGCTGGAGCGCTTCCAGACTGGAGCCGCTGGCGCGACCCGCGACCTGGCGATGTACAAGGAAATTGCGCCTGACAACCTCGAGTTCAACGGCTCGAGCAAGGTCTACCGCCCGAGCAAGGCCTTCCGTCCGGTCTTCGAGCACCCTGTCCAGCGCGCTCTCACCGCGCTATCGCAAGGCTTCGGTGAGGTCGATGTCGACCGCAATCAGCCGCTCATTCGCTGTGATCTACCGAGTCCGCTGAGCGTCCCGAGCGTCGAGATCGTCTCGGCGGTCTCGCGGGCGATTTCTCGAGGGCTGTCCATTCGCACGTTCTACACGTCGAACACCAGCGGCGCGGGTGAGCGAGAGCTAGCTCCCTTTGCGCTTGTGAGCAACGGGCTCAGGTGGCACGTACGCGCGTACGACCGGAAGTCGAATAAGTTCAAGGACTTCATGCTCTCGCGCATGAGCAAGACAGAGTTGCTCGAGGACAGCCCCGCGCGAGCAGAAGAGACGTTCGAGCACGACGTGCAGTGGCTTCGCATCATCGAACTCGAACTGATGGTGCACCCTAAGGTTAAGTCTCCCGAGGTCATCGCCCAGGACTTCGACATGAACGACGGCGTCATGCGCGTACCCGTGCGCGCGACCAACGCAGGCTACCTCTTGCGCCTTTGGAACGTCGACTGTTCGCCAGACCGCAGTGCGAAAGACGATGCAATCGTGCTGTGTTTGCGAGACCCACTGGTCTTGCATGCGGCAGAGAGCGCCATGATGGCGCCTGGTTATGTGGACTCGCGCCCGAAGGCTTGAACTTGGCGCCAGCCGATACCCGACTTCATACGCCTTGCACCCAGCGTCGAAACTGAGCTTGCGTCAGCTGAAGCAGCTTCGCGCCAAGGCCGGTTCTTGACTGTCGACGCGCTCGGTGACTTATGCCCTTGTTGCCAAGATTTTCGGGAGAGCGGATAGGCAACTCAAACCGAGGCCGCCAGCATTGGGCCCGATGGGGTGTGAATAGCAGGAGGCAGACCTGCACCGGCCCTGAATGGCATCAGCGTCTTGGGACACAGGCGCGTGAAATCGCAATCTTTACATTTCTCCGGGCTCGGCCGCATGGGGTAGTCGCGGGCGATGATGCCCTTCACTGCCCACTCAATGTTGTCGATGGCTGCCTTGCAAGCGACCGCGTCGATAGGTACATCCACCCGCTGGTTGTCCTTGAGCAAATGAATGGAACCCGTGGCAGCGTTCTCCCCGAACACTTCTCTAGCCGCGTTTGCATAGAGCTGCACTTGAAGGGAAAGCTCCCTCCAGTCGAGCGTCTTGTTGGCGATTGGATCGTCTCCGCCTTCCATCGTCTTAAAGTCAACCACGTGAGCTTCCACGATCTCACCATCGGCGTCGTACCGCATCAACAGGTCGATGGAGCCGGTGATCAGGCATTCCTGCGCGGGAATCTCGAATCGGACCTCGACCTGTCGTTGGTGCGCAAAGTCAGTTGCGTATTTATCTACGTACTCTGAAACTATCTCCTGGGCCTTAGTCTTTGCGCGCTCATAAGCGCCTGGACGATTCTGTGGATCGCGACTGGGCGCGACGTGCTTCAGATGAAAATTGTCGGCGGCCACTTGCGACGCTTCATCGGACGTCGGTGCGCCGGTGGAAAAAATCTCGTGCAGCTTCTCGATCGCCACGTGCACTACGCGTCCGTAGCCGAAGAGTTCGGGCACTGGCGGACTGAAACCGAATCCCTTGCGGAACCGATAGTCCATCGGACAGTGCAGGTAGTACTTCACGTCACTAAACGAGGTAGGTAGAGTCGCCTCATCGTCCTTCTGCTTTGGTACCGCGGCTGTCAGTCCCGCGGGCACGACGGCAGGATCCTTCACAAGCTGCGGGTCTGCGAGGGCAGCAGCGAATGTTGACTGACGATTCGTGCGCTTGCCCGCAGGCAGGATGGCCGCACCGCTGACGTGGAGGTACCGCTCAGCGCGAGTGAGAGCCGTGTAGAAAAGACGCGCCTCTGCCGCCGGGGTGTTTTCGTATGCCCCACGCGAAATCGCACTCGACAGAAGTTCCGCGGGCAGCAGTCCGTTGTAGGTTGACTTGTTTCCCGGAAATCGACCGGGTACCACGTCGACCACGAAGACCACCGGAAACTCAAGCCCTTTGACCTGATGGACGGTCGATACCGTTACCGCGTCCGGCCGATTGATCACGTCCTCAGTGCTCGCGTTGTAACCACCTTCAGCCACTTGCTGCAGGAAGCGGACGACCGCAGTAAACCGGAAGGTCGAGTCGATACTCAGAAAGACGCCTTCCACATCTTGCATCATTCGACTGAAGAGACCAATCTCGCGCATGGTCTCGTCCGGGAACCCACTGCCTGCAACTTCAAAAGCGTCCAGGAGATCCATGAGCAACGCTTGTGGGAACAACCTTTGGCGAGCAGCGCCCGGAGGCGCATGGATCCGCCGTCCCCAGTCCGAAAGCACCCTAAAGATTTTGGCAGTGTTTGCCAGCGGGTAAGCTGGAAGCACCTTGAGGCTGATGAGATCCGTTGCCTGAGGTCTCGTCATCGGACCTTCCGCAAGGGCCACAAAGGTATCTCGTAAGGCCGCAACCGCAGGTCTGTCGAAGATGGAGCCGCCAGCATTCAGCGTGTAGGGCACTCCACGGGCAACCAACTCGCGAGTGAATGCGTGATGCCTCGGGTTTAGGTCCTGCTCGGCAGTCTTCGTTGATCGCATGAGGATGGCGAAGTCGCCTGGCGTCAGGCCGCGTATCGAACCATCGGCATGGCGGTATTCAGTACCAAGTAGCAGTTGAATGCGGTTCGCTACCCACTCCGCCTCCTGGGGCCGGTCATCAAAGTGATGGACACTTAGATGGTTTGGCGTTAGATCAACGTACTCACGCGGCGCCTTGTGCAAGCGCTGAGGACCGAGTTGGCGCGCCACGAAGGCGTTCGACGCTGCAACGATCGCGCGCGTGCTTCTGAAGTTCGTCGCCAGAACATGTTCGCTGACGTCCGGATAGCGCTGCTCAAAGTTCAGGATGTTGGAGACGTGCGCGCCTCGAAAGCCGTAGATTGACTGGTCGTCATCGCCGACTACAAAGACATCTGCTCCCAGGCTGTGAACTGAGGAGACGAGTTCCTCCTGTGACCCGGAGACGTCTTGATATTCGTCAACCAGCAGCTGCCGAATGCTCGAGAGCCGGGCGCGAATTCGCGGGTTGGCTTTGGAGCCATCTGCAACCAAACGGACCATCGATGAAAAGTCCAAAAACTGATCTCTCGTAAGACAGTCCTGAACGGCATTCAGCGCGAAGCCGACGTCTGGGTCCTTCGCCTGAATGTCCGTCAGTGACAGGCCTTCATCGCGATACACCCCCCAAGCGTGCTGCAGCTGGCTGAGAGTCTCAAAATAGCGGTCGTTGAAACGCGGTCGCAGTGGCGTGATGCCAAGCTCCGGGTATCTCGACATGAGAAACAAAGTGAAGCGGTTGTCGTCCAGCACGTCGTACTGGCGGTAGATGGCATTTGCATCTGCCAACACGTTCTGACAGAACGCGTGAATGGTGCCGATGTACATCTGCCCGATGAGATTCGGGCTGAAGCCCGTCTTCCCCAGGACTTTGGCGACACGGCGCTTGATGGAGTCCGCCGCCTTCTCCGTGAACGTAATCGCAACGATTGCCGTTGCCGGGACACCCTCCGAAATCAATCGCGCAATACGGTATGCGAGGGTTTGCGACTTCCCGGAACCCGCGCAGGCAATACAAAGAATGGTGCCGGAGGTATCAGCCGCAGCAGCGGCTTGTTCGGCCGTCAGGCCTTCAGCGCGGAGTTCGTCTACCGATGACAGCTTTGGCATGATGGCGTGAACCGAGAATGCCTTGACGCAACGCCTGTGCATGTGCCGAAATGAACGGCGGCGGCAACGCGTTGCCAATCATCAAAGCAATCGCTTCCTTTCCGTGAGAAGTATCAAACCGGTAATCCCGGGGGAATCCTTGAAGCAGAGCCGCTTCACGAAGGGTGATGGTGCGGTTATAGGACGGGTGCAGGAATCGGCCTTTGGACGGCGCGTGGCATCCGCTGGTAATAGTTGGAGCCACATCGTCCCACGCCATGCGACCATAGACATCGTGGAAGCCTTTGGCGCGTTTGTGACACTCCAGAACAAACTCCTGCGGCAGGTCCGACCGGCTTCCGCCGTTCTTTGGAATTAGCGCGATGAGGTCTCGAACGCCCTGCGTTCGCTGCTCAATCACCGCATGCAGGCTGTCTTTTGTTTTTGACGGGGCGCCGACGCCAGCCAGCGCTTGTCTCACGGTCACTCGCTCTTTGGACCTTTTCGCGATAGCCGGGGAGTGCACCCGAGAAGCCAGGACGATGAGACGCTTACGACGCTGCGGCACTCGATAGTCGGCCGCATCGAGCACGTGCACGACGACGCCGTATCCAAGCTCTTCAAGACTGGAGCACATGCTCTTGAATCGTGCGTCCTCGGCGAGCGCGGGCACGTTCTCCATCATGATGCTCTTTGGCCTCATCGCCTTAACGAAGCGCAGGAAGTCACCGACGAGTTCGTTTCGTGGATCTTGAACGGAGGTGGCCTGGTTCTTTGTGCGCAGACGCGAAAAGCCCTGACATGGAGGGCAGCCGGCCAAGAGATCCAACTCTCCAGCTTTCAATCCCATCTCTGCCATCATGGCTGTCGGGTCAAGCTTTCGGATGTCCTCCGAATAGAGGGCCACCCCAGGGTGGTTGAGTTTGTACGTTTCCTGGGCCTTGGGATCGATTTCAACGGCCGCGCCGACCCGAAAGCCGGCTTGCTGAAGCCCGAGGCTGAGCCCGCCGCAACCACTGAAGAGGTCGACGGCAACGAGCTCAGGTGGCTTGATCGGAGCGGCTTTTTTCTCTTTTGACATAGCGCGTGAAAGGTAGGTTGCGACAGGGAGTGTAGGCGACTGCATCTATCACACAACAGGGACTTGTAGCCACGTCTGAAGCTGCGTCCGAATCTGTACCAGGTCAGGGTTTGCTACGCCGATCTTGCCAACACAGACTCGCTGAAGAACGGCAAGGTCAGAACCTGTGACCGGCGTGTCGCCCGCAAGCTCCGTCTTTAGGGCCTTCTTCGCGGCCGTCGCCGTTGTCACGGCAGCGCCGATCAGCGGATAAAGCGCGTCCAGCACGACTTGCTCAGGACAGCGCTTTGGCAGATACGAAGCCCTTGTCCGAAGCCAACCGAAATACTGGAGATGCGCTTCGACCAAGGCCGCAGCGTTGCCCTCAACATCCGTCCCTCCCGCCAACAAGAAGTTTGGCTTGCAGCCGGTCTCCGTCTTCATCCACGTCGCCAGCTTCGACCTGTCCGCAGGGGCGACGGTTGCAGGATCGCGAAACTCGTCGACGTGCTTTTTGTCGCCGTCCAGGAGGATGAACACGTCCGTTCCAGCGGCCATCGCGCTCGGCCCATGGTGACCAATAATCGACTCCGCCCCGCCAGGAGCCACAATCACGTCGATGGCTGCGGCTTCCCCGGCATCCAGGCCTTTCGCAGCACGAAGGACCAGAGCAGCAGCAAGTGGGTCTTCAACCAAAATGCGCCGCCTGTTAGCGGGCGGTTTTCCGAGGCGGTTGAAAGCGATGTATGGTGAGCATTCATTCAGCACCCGAGCCTGCCTCTTGCCGTTGTCTTCGAAAACTTTGATTGCGTTATTCGGTAGTCCCTCGATAAAGTCCGAGGAGTGGGTGGAAATCACCACTTGATGCTTCTTCAGCTTGATCTGCTCAAGCAAGAACCTCAATAGCGCTCGCTGAGCACCCGGGTGCAGCGAAGTCTCCGGCTCGTCAAGCAGGATGAGTGAGTAGTCCTTGGCCTTCAGGATGTCGACGACTGCGGACACCGCCGCGATTTCTCCGCTACCTGCGAATGCTTCCGAGTACTCGGTACCTCGTTTGAACACAACGCTCAGGTCTTCGCCTCGGCTCCCCGGATACAGCGAATGCCTGATGAGGCTGGCGGCCTCGTACTCACGCCCCAAGATGCGCGACACTGCTTTCAACTCGTCGGCGCTCAGCTTGCGATTCTCATGCACCCGCTCCCGTCGTCCGAGTATGAAACTCTGCTTTTTGTTGTCCTTAATGGACTTCAAGCGTCGAGCTTCTCGTTGCATGTCTGCACGTCGCTCGGCGGTCTTTTGTCCATCGTCAAAATAGAAAAATCGATCGAACGATCCGAACGTGGCCTTCAAGTTGATGTAGACGACATCTCGCTTGACCGGATTCCACCGGTCTTTTGACTTGCCTTCGAAATCTCCTGCCGGCACAGCCTTCATGCCATCCCTTACGCTGGCGCGGTAGGGCTCCCAATAGTCCGTTTTCACTCCGATCCGCGCCTTCCGAGTCTCGACGACGTCGCCGAAGGACTCGTTCCAATGCCCGTAGACGTATCGCTGTGGATTCGTCTTCGTCCCCTCTATGGGATCTAGTTCAGTAGCGAACCAAAATTTCGCCGTCGTAGATTGAAACGGTGCCCCGAATAGCGCATGAAGAGCAGAGCTCTTCCCGATGCCGTTTGCCCCGACCAGCGCTGTTAGCGGAAATGGAAAATCGATTTGTGTGCCAGGCTCAATGCTCTTGAACTTTGGGAATCTAATGTGCGTGACGTAGTTTTTTAATGGATTCCCGGCCTTGAAGCCGCGAAGGGTGGTCACAAGCTTGGCGATCTCAGTTTCGTCACTCATTCGGAATCCGAAATTTCGTCTCTAAACGCACTTACTCCGGAAGCAGATCATCTAGCAAGTCTGCCGCCGGCGCTTTCGCGACCGTCGCTGCTGCTATCCAGCCTCGGTCAAACGAGTATCGCATCGCCTTACCGACTGGATTCTGAATCCGAATGATGTTGGGTTCATCGGTGCCCGCAAGCTCGACCACATAGAGCCAAAAAGCCTCGCCATGGCGGCGCGCCCAATCGAACTGAGTGCTGGACATCGCAACGGGCCGGTCCTGCAGCGTTGCCGTCATCGCCTTGACCTCAACCCAGCGAAACGGATGCAGCAGCGAGTCTTCTTCGTACAGATCAAAGCCGGGATTGTTCTTCGAAGTAGTTTGAAGCTGCGGTTCCTGGGCGAGGATATGCGCAATTGCTTTTGCTTCGAGCGCAAGTCGTGCGTCCGAAGTGAGGCCATCGGGGTCGGTGCCGTCGTCATCGGCGCGCGCAGCGATATACGAGATGAACGGCCCGCTTCCACCGACTGGGGGGCCGACGGATGTGTCGCCACTGCCAGCGCGACCGCCTCCGGATGCCCCGCCACCACCCGATGCGCCGCCACCGCCAGACGTGGAGCCCCCTCCCCAATTCGATCCGGACGAAGGCTTGGCGTCGGCCGTTGGATCCGCCTCTGGTTCAGACAGTGGCTCCGGTTCTGGAGCGTCATCCAATTCATCGGCAGTTTCACCCAGTCGAGCTCGTAGGTCATTTTCACTCGTCAGTCCCAGACGCTTGAGCAAGTCGAGCACGCCCGGATCGATCCCGGCCTCGCGCGCTAGGATGTCGATAAGCGGCGGTTTGAACTTGACCTTAGAGACTAAGAACGGAGCGTCCGTCCACCCGAGCTGGTCAAAGGAAACCTCTCCCGGTCGAGACAACTCACCCCGTGCATTCGGCACCCACGCCGTCTCGTTAAGTCGAACGACAAAGGCGGCATCGAATGTGCAACTCCGCTGCTGGAAGAAGAACCACCGATAGGTTCCAAGAAATGAGTTTGCGCCCCGACGGTTCTCGTAGTCCCGCAAGGCTTCCCACAACTCACTGGCCCTGACAGCCGCATCCTCTTTCGGCAGACTCGGCAAAATGGCGAGTAGTTGTGTCATGCCACGCAGTTCGTAGTCCTCGACGGATTCGCCACCAGTGCATCCAGCAGTGCCAGCGCTCTTGCGCATCTCTGCCAATTTTTCCGCAGCGAATCGAGACGCAGCCCTGACCGGTTGGAGGTATCGTGTCGCTCCGCAAGCCTCCAACACTTCCCGAACGTCTTCGCCACGAAGACACTCGTACGCGTCATCGACAAGGCTCACGCCCACCACTCCGGCGAAGATTTCCTTCATCCGTTGAGTGGCGATGTACAGCTCACCAGGTCTTCGCATAGAGCGCAATCCGTCTGCAGCATGAACAGAGGCCACAAACGCACAGTTCCGCAGCGCATCTAGAAGCTTCTCGCGCTGGCCCTTGGAATCGGTAACGAATGCGCCCCGAATTCGCCGGACATCGGCGTCATAGTGCCGGCCTTGCGGAGGGCCCACCTCGCTGGTGTACGCCGGGAGTATGTTCCAGATGACGTCGTCAACCGGGTCAGGAACGGTGACTCCCAGCGAAAGCAACAGCGCCCTCGCCGCTGGTGGGGATGAGACGAAGCGCCGAACTGTTGGGAACTCTGTGACTGACTGGCCCGGCAGAAACGCAGACGCACGGCCCTGAGTGAGGAGGGGCACGTGTACTCCAGACTCAAGCCGGAGCAGTGGAACCTCCCTGGCCTTCACGACTCTCTGAGCTGCAGGCAATGGATTCAGAAACTCATAAAGGCGAACTACCCAGTCATCGCTTTGTGCCTCCAGAAAGGCCTTCGAAAGTCGAGGTATCGCCGCTTCCGGAGTCATTTCCTGCACACCGAGCTCGCGAATGACGAACTGTCGCAGCTCTGGTGTCCTGTCCGCGGTGATGTCCTCATGTAGCCACCTGAGTTGCGAGTCGCTCGCGATCAACGCCGTTAGCTCCGCCGTTCCAAACAGGCTCCGCAAGTCTTGGGTTCTTGACAGCCAGACGTCCTTCGCCGAGGCGTAGCCACCCCCGTAGAGCGGCAAAAGCGGATCTGCCTTGAGCGCCGCTTTGACGGCGTCGAACATGGGGGCGAAATGGTGAGCCGGGCCAAATTTGGCTCGGTCAAGAGGCAGGCACTGCAGCGCACCGACGTCGAGCATATTGAGGCCTCTCAACGACAGAAGCGAAGCAACGAGGAGTTGAGACGTCTCCTTGACGAGCTTGCGGTTCCAGGCGTCCTGCCAAGGCACGTTGTCGCGACTGGGCGTTGTTCGATACGGGCCCTGGATCAGAAAGCCGAGATTGGTCGGGACGATAGTCGGAAAGTGCACGACCAGGGCCGAATCTTTGACCTGACAGACACGTTCAACACCACTCTCGTCTGAGGCGACAAGGAATGCCACCTCGACAAAACCCTTCGCATCGGACTCATCATCTTGGACCGGGCGGCTAAACACCACCCAGGTTTCCTCGAAGAGGTCGTCACAGCCGCTCTCCTCGCCGATCACGACAATCTTGTGGCAACCCGGTGCGACCTCCCTGGGAATGTCTCGAAGATACCGACCCGAGGCGCCCCCTTCGACCTGCCAAATGATCTCATCAATCTGTTTGAGGAACAGCAATGCTCTCGGACCGAGGCGTCGCAAGCCGGACAAAATGTCATCGCGACTCGCTTTCGCTTGGTCCGGGATTAAAGGAAGTGTAAAAGTCGTCTGATCTGAATGCTCAGTAACCAGCGAAAGGGCAATCGGCCATACGTAGTTCTCAATGGCAAAGTGCTCGAGCCCAGATCGGATTTCAGGGCGATCTGTGAACGCGAATACGGACTTGAAGCCGATACCAAATCGGCCAATGGCTGTCGCGTCCTTGGAACTCTGGGCGATTCCGCAGATGCCCTCCACGTCCACTTGAACAAAGGGCGCCCCTTGATGACCCACTCGGAGTGCATCGTCGCTGAGAACAAACGAAACTGCTCTCGACCCTGACCACGCGCCACGCCGGCGCAGAGCGTCTTCAGCGTTCTGAAGGAGTTCATAGATAAAATGCGAACGGTCGTCGTAGCGGTCGACCAACAGCATTGGGCCGATTCGGCCGATGGCCTTCCCGTAGTCTTCTTCGTTAGTCTTGCGGATCTCGGCGTAGTTCGACGTCATGCTTCAGTTCTCCGTAGCATTTACTTCTGCGGCGCGCAGAAGGGCCGATCTGAAAACGTTGATGCCAGCAAGCAGGCATTGCAAACACCACACCTAGCCTAGAGCCGGCAAGCTTTTGTAGTCAGCGACCAGCACTTCAAGCGCATCTCGCTCGGAGGTCACCCCGAATCGCCCGATGAAGGCTCTCGCTGCTACAAGCAGCGAGCACACTCCGAGCGCAAGTGTATCGGCGAGCTGCAGGTAGTCAGGTCCAATGTTCAGGCCCGTGATCTTCCCGCCGCTTGAGACCACGTGATGGTCCAAGGACGTAGCCGAGGGATGCGCGTCCTGGGAGAACGGCCGGTAGATCAGCGTATAGAGATCCAAGAGCCCCAGGTCTTCCGTCAGACCCTTCACATTGATGTCCTGATACTTTCCTGGCGACTCAAGGATATCGAGCAGTCCATCTAGCTTCGCGAGAAGCTCAGGCGTTACCTCGGTCATTTTCTGTAGTTCGACGGCCATCTGAGACCGGAACCGTTGATGCGACTCGTCCAAGACTTCGACGAAGCGATTTGTCGTCACGTCGCTCTTCTTATTGCTGCGGCCTTTGTCGAGAACAAGGTCACGACATGCGGCGGTACAGTAGAGAGCTGTTTCGAACGTCGACCGGACCATCGCCCTAGACTGCGCTCGCATCCCCCTCTTTGCGAGAACCACCATCGCTTCGAAGTCCTGCACTGAGCGGCCGAACAGGGCTGCGGCGAAGATGTCGGAGTCCAGCCCCAGGAAAGCACGAGGGACTCGAGCTACCGCTACCGCGAAGCGGTTGGCACGTAGTGCCAAGTCAAGTTCGACAGGAGCCACCTCGAGCGGCACTGTTGCAGCGATGCCGTCAATTTGGTCGGAAAGGAACGCGTCTTGGTCAAGGGTCATGGTGGCGCGAAGACTCTGTGATGCGACCTTGTTCAACGCCAAGGCCCGCGATAGGAAGGCTCGAAACTTGCCTTCCACCTAGTAGAACGAAAACTGGGCTTGAAACACGACATCCGTTAGATATATTCCCAGTCTGGATTTTCCGCCTTCGATGTCGGCGTCGGCGCGGCCGCCTGGACGGTCTCACTAGCAAGCGCGGCTGCGTGAGCTGGCGCGCTCACGGCCTGCTTCGAGACGCGCGCTGTCACCATCGGCCTACTGGCCGCGGAGGCCTTGGCGCCTCGGCCGGCGCCACGGTGTACGTTGCGACGCTGACGTCGCACGCGAGCCTAAAAACGCTGGCAACCTCACGCCATTCCTCCCGAGCAAGAGCGCCCTGAAGTGCCCCTCAGCAGGTTGCCACGCGGCAATCGTTTGCCGATTGAAGGGGCTGCATCGCCCCATAGCGTAGCCCACTACAACAAGATTGCCATCGATGTCGATAAGCGGCCTTATCGCAACGCTTCGCCGATGTATCGCCCGCCGGGAGGCAATGAGCCACGATCGCCGCCAAAATGCGCGGCTATCGAGGGCATCACGAGGCGTTGCCACCTATGCTCGGAGCGACCTGGGCACGCGACGCAAGGGCAACAACTCGGTCAGCTACTCAGCTTCATCGACCCTCGACCAAGGATCGATGGCCTGGACATTTAGGCTGCCGCTGCTGCGGCGCCCTCTGCCGCCGTCGAAGCAGCCGCAGCGCCATTGGGCATCACCCTCTTCTTCGCGGACTTCTTCGCAGCGACCTTTGGGGCAGCTTTCTTGGCCGAGGGCTTCTTCTTCGCCGGAGCCGGAGATGCAGCCTTCTCGGCTACTGCGACTGCCTTCTTCGCAGCAGGCTTCGCCACCTTCTTGGCCGATGCCTTCTTGGCCGCGCGCTTCTTCTTCGCGACCGGAGCCTTGACGGTTGCCTCAGGCGATTTGACTCCGCTCTTGTCGACCAGGAACGCGTCGCGGTTCTTGGCGCCCGCAATCCACGCCGGTGCACGCCCGAATCCAGACCAGGTCTTGCCGGTCTTCGGGTCTGCATATTTCGCGACTCCGCCGCCTGCTCGCTTGGGCTTCACATTCTTTGCGACTTTGGCGGTCTTGCCTGCGACCGCGGACTGAAGGTGTTCGATGGTCAGGCCAAAGGTCGACATGATTTCCTTGACCTTGGCGATGGCGCCCGACATCTCCTGCTTGGCGATGCGTTCGGCTTCGGCCTCAAGTGCGGCGATTTGTTTCTTGATTGCAGCGAGCTTGGACATTCTGTGAGTTTGCGAGTGGCAGACTCGCAAGTCTACGCTCTTCGAAGCACTGCTCGACCGCAACCGCTTGGACGGCCGGCCTCAGACGAGCGCCTTCTCGGACGGCGACATCGTGATGCCTGCGGCGTCATAGATGAAGCGCTGGAAGCGGTGAATTCTGTGTCGGAGATGGTGTTCATCGTCAGTCGGGGCGCCCACACTCGGCGCGCAGTTCGGGAAGTCGGAGCTGGTGGCTGCGCAACCAGCGGGGAAGGTCGTCGGCGGGCATCGGACGAGCGATCTGGTAGCCCTGGCCCACGTTGCAGCCGCAGGCCTGCACCAGCTTCCAGTCCTCCATCGTCTCGATCCCC
>FSUN01000067.1_pt1 | contig 21198 bp, 22 predicted proteins | sample 1637451 | NCBI WGS metagenome assembly FSUN01 (sample SAMEA3914816, study PRJEB12502) | metagenome | biome: forest; material: soil | place: USA | collected 2011-09-16 | depth 0.3 m
ATGGTAGCCATGCATGCCCACGGAATGGCCCGCTGCGCGCACGCTGCGCCCCAGCGCCAGGTTGGCCGCCAGCACATCACCATTCATGAAGAAGGTCGCTCGGACGCACTGGTCCTGAAGCGCCTTCAATACCTGGGGCGTGGATTCAGGGCGCGGTCCGTCGTCGAAGGTGATGACGACCTCGCGCGACTCGAGCGGCAGGGCAAGATGCTGGGCAGTGCCCCACGCTCCAGCTTCGCGCTCGAGGACCAAGGTGCGCGAAGTTCCCAGCGCGTCTGGCGCGCATGCACCCAAGGCCGCGTGCGAAGCGATGCCGCCAGCCAATATGAGGCCACCGCTGAAGACAAGGCGATTGTTTCGTCTGCGCATGCTTGTTTTTCCTTGGTCGCGTCCGGTGCATCGAGCGCTGGACTCTTCAGTCGCGTGACGCGGTACGGGCGCCGCCAGTGGCCCCCGAGGCTCACGACGTGTGATAGAGGATGATAGCGTTGTCACCAACACGCTTTCGGCGCAACGGGAGCGGCGGTCGCACGACCATGCCGGATGGCCCTGCGCGATGTCCGCAGTTCCGGTCTTCAAGACCGCGCTCGACAGCCGCAGCCAGCAGCACGTCGCCTTGGTGATCCATGGGCGGCAACGAGCTCGAATGGCGATGGCGTTCCACAACCACCATTGCCATGTACAAGGAGAGCGACACATGGCGACGACTCTCGACGGAGAGACACGGCTGTTCCCGATCATCGGTGACCCGATCAGGTATGTGAAGTCGCCGCAACGACTCACGGCCGGATTCGCGGCGCGCGGTCACAACGCCGTCTGCATTCCTGCCCTGGTGCCGGAAGCGGCGCTGGCTGACGTGATGCGCGCACTGGCGCTCACACGGAACGTGGATGGCCTGCTGGTCACGATGCCGCACAAGTTCAAAGTCGCAGCCCACTGCGCGACGACGTCGGAACGGACGAAGCTGCTTGGCGCCGTGAGCGTGATCCGCCGCAACGCGGACGGGACCTGGCACGGCGACATGCTCGACGGCTTGGCCTTCCTCAAGGCGCAGGAAGACGCCGGAGCCAAGCCGGCAGGTGCCCGCGTCCTGCTGATCGGCGCAGGCGGCGCGGGCAGCGCCATCGCCGTGGCGCTGCTCGAGGCGGGCGTGCGCGAGCTGGTCATCCACGACAACAACAAAGCGCGAGCGCAGGACCTGCTGCACGTCATCTCGGCGATGGCGAACGGCCGGGCCCGCCTCGGCCCACCTGATCCGACTGGTTGCGACATGGTGTGCAACGCGACCTCCGCTGGCATGAACATCGGCGATGAACTGCCCGTCGAGCCGGGTCTGTTGAGGGGGACGATGTTCGTGGGCGACGTCATCGCCGGCCACGGCACGACTCCCATTGTGCAGGCGGCACAAGCCGTCGGCTGCAAGACCGCAAACGGCGATCAGATGGTCGAAGCGATACAGCAAATGATGTTGGACTTCATGCTGACGCATTGAAGCGGGCGGGTGCAAGACCGCTGCATGCTCGTTGGGCGGCCACATTTGGCTGTACCGACGACGGCACCAACCGCTGCAAAGCAGAGATGGGCTCGCGCGGGGCAGATCGGCCTGAACGAGCACACCACGTCGAGTCGGGCCGCAGCCACCGCGTGACGCACTTGGCTGATGGACCAGCCGACGCCGGGCATCGCGCAGCTCGCCGTGCTCGCGAGAGCACGCGCCGCGCCCAGGGATGCTCCGGCCGGAGAGCGGGACTTCCTTGAGATGTCGCTCGAGGTCTGCAAAAGGCTGCCGCTGATCGCCTTGGTCCGGCTCCCAAGATGAGTGTGCCAAACGGTCACCATTTTGGACTGCACCGCATAAAAACCGGAGATGCGCACGCCATCCACCTCGGCTGTGAGCGGGCCATTGATTCGTTTCATGGGGTCGACTCCTCGGTCCTCGATCGGGCAGCGCTCTGCCCGCACTCGCTCATCGCAAACCTTGGGCCAGCGTTGCAGCATGGGCTCCGCCGGCGCCCGTGGGTGGCGCACTTGCGGTGCTAGCCAGTAAGAGGCAAGGCGCGATGGGCGGGTGCCGCCAAGGTCAAATCCTCATAACGCGCAAGCCATGACGTAGCACCCGTGTAGTCACGACAGCGTTTTGCGGGACTGGGGCCTTGATGCGACCCGTTCTTTGGATGGGACGCACTGCAACCACTTGCACGCCTGACTGCAGGCGCTTTCAGATTTGGACAAGAGTTGCGCGCGACTTCAGCTCAATGCGCGCACGCTGTTGTTCCTTCCGCAACCTGAATCAACGCAATCACGTCGACCCGCTTGTCGACGCTGCACGCAGAAACGTAGCCCACGGCCCCGGGTGTCGACGCGACAAACCGAAGCACGGCCTCCTCGGAGGCCAACACCGGAGGCGGAAGGACGCCGTGAAAATACTGATCGTTCCAGTAGTCCTGAAGTTGTTCGGGTGTCTTCTTGAAGACCGAAAGCGAGAAGGCACGCCGCAGCGGGTTGGTCGCCGCCAAATTGACGGGAACGATCGCCGAATGGTCGCTCCAGAACAGCCGCTTCTTGGCGAACATCCCGAGCACCAGAGTCGGCGAGACTGGCTCAGAAGGCGTCATGTTGTGTCCGACGACCACGGCGATGACTGGAAGGCCACCCTGCCCCAATGAAGACGTTGATGCGCCGAGCAACGCTGCAAACACGAGGCTCGAGACGGACGCGGTTCGCGCCCATCCAGCGACTAAGCACGCGAATGGCGTCATCGGTCAATAGACCAGGGTCAGCGACGACAGGAAGCCGGACGGCAACCCATTGGCACCGCCCGATGCACGCGCCCATTCCGCCTTAAACACCCAATGCCTATCACTCCTGTAGACCACACCAACCAGGGCGGTGTTGGTCTCGGAAGCGTCGAAAGAGCGTCGGTACTCCTCGATTCGGGCAACTCCCCACCACCGGCTGACGAGGGGCACGGCGGCCTGTGCGAACCAGCCGTGCTCCTCGGCCACGTTCGCGTCCGAGCCGCGCCTCTGGATCACCTCCGCGCTGAATTCGCTGTCGCGCCAGTTAAACGCCACGTCAGCGCCGAACAGATTGAACCGGCTGGACCCGAGCCCCTCCTGCTGAAATCGGCTGGCCGACAGGCCGACCTGTATGAAGGGGTTCAGCGCCGTCGAGATTCGGCCGCCGAAGGCACTCTCGAATGGATGGGAGCGCGGACTTGGCCGCCATTCGCCACCGTCCGCCGCGTAGGTCTGGTAGTCCACCCACTGAGGGCCGAACGGGATGCTGCCGAACAGCATCAGCCCTGTCGCGTTGGTGGGAAATGCGGATTGCGAGATCAGCGGACGCAGTACCGTCCACACCTGGGGATCCGAGTGTTCCTGGTTCCAGTGTCCGATCGGTGTGAGAAACTTGCCTGCTCTGACGCTGATCGAGTCGGCAGCGCGGTAGTCCAAATAGAGTCGATCCAGGGCCACATAGGGCTCGGACGCGGGTCCGTCCTCGCTGGAGTGCACAGGCACCTGAACCACGTCCTGAAGGTCGACTTCACCCAGGGCTTTCCACGCGGGCGAGGGTTCCCACCACGCGATCGCGCTCAGATGGCTCAGGTTCAGTCGCGGGCGGCTGCCAGACTGCGACTCAACGTCGACCACCGCGCTGCTGAGCGGTAGCTGCGAACCGCTGCGTGCATCGGGAACCAGGAACTGCGCCGTGACGTAGCCCGACAACGTCAGGCCCGGAAGCACGTGGATACCCGGCGGCGGCGCGTCAGGAATGTTCTCAGGCACTGGCGTTTCAAGCCCCGGCTCGGCCGCGCGAGCCGGTACCGAGACAATGAGCCCAAGGCCCGCCAGAAGGGCCAGAATCAATGGCGCGCTCGCCCGCATGGCAGCACGCCACCATGCGGATGGCGCGAATCTTGCGCTCCAAGCGGAGCGGGTTGCATTGTTCACATGCGGTTCCTCACACATTCGCATTGGCTCAGCATGAGCGCAAAGTTCGTGCCACACGTCCTTAATCCCATCGACATTCAATCCAACCCGTCTTGACGCTTCGACGAATTCTTCTTCTCTCCTTCGTGCTGCTGGGAATCCTTCCGAGCGCCGCGCTGTCCTGGCTTTGCTTTGCCCGGACCCGCGAAGCCATGACGCGCGAGATTCAGCAAAACCTTGTGATTCAAGCACAGGCGATCCAATCTGAAATCGATCAGGTGCTATTTGAGCGCTTCGAGAACGCCGCGGTCTGGCGTCGATCGGAATTGATGGAAGATCTCCGTCTGGGCGATGTCGACAAGCGCGTGACGAACTACCTCGTGGGCCTCCAGCAAGGCTACGGTGACGTTTATGCCGAACTCGATTGCATCGACGCCGAGAACCGGGTTCTCGCGAGTTCCAAGTCGTCTCGCATCGGAGCGATCGCGCCGCCCGAGGCCAATGAGCTCTTGTCGGTTTCAGCCCGCCTGTCCGGTGACGTCGCTCAGTTGTGGCTCACCGACTCGAAAACGCTCAATGAACGAGCCCCGCTCGTCATCAGCGCTGCGATCCCGTCCGCCTACCCGGCAAGCGGGAGAACAAATGCGAGACTGAGGATGTCTCTGAACGTCGTGCCGCTCAATCGCCTGCTCGACGCGGCCGCGCAGGGCAAACGCGTGATCGTCGTGGTCGACAGCCAGGGCAGATGGGTGGTCGGCTCGAATCAACTTCGGGGTCGACAGCTTCCGGACCTGCAAGGCCAGGAGACGACGCGGGCCATTGCACAGGGCCGGTCCACCGACATGCTCGCTCACTCGCCGTGGCTCACTGAGCCCGCGCTCACCGGACGCGCTGCATCGCTGCCGACGTCCGGCTTTGGAGGGTCGGGCTGGACGACACTCATCTTCGAGCCGATCGACGAGGCATTGGCGCCGGTCTCGCGCATGGCCATCGCGTTTGCGAGCCTGTTCGCCGTCGTCCTCGTCGGCACGGTGATCGCTGCGAGCTGGATTGCTTCAGCGATGTCCCGACCTATCGTTACACTGACTGCGCGAACTCGTCGCTACCAGGAAGGGCTGGCCGCCTCGGTGGAATCCTTGCCCGAATCCGTCATCACCGAGGTCGAGGTCCTGGCACGCACCTATGACGAAATGATCCGCTCGCTGGAGCAGTCGCGACAGGAGCTCGTCCGCGCATCGAAGATGGCAGTGCTGGGAGAACTGGGGGCCGTATTAGCCCATGAGGTGCGCACGCCGCTGGGAATCCTGCGCTCCTCGGCCCAGATTCTGATGCGCAATCCGGGGCTAGGGCCGGACGGCCTTGAACTCATGCACTTCATTGAATCCGAAACCGAGCGCCTCGACAGGCTCGTATCGACGTTGCTCGATACCGCGCGGCCACCCCGCCTTCAGCCAGTGATCTGCAATCTGCATGAGCTGTTGGCACGGTGCGTCCAGATGCACGACGTGAAGCGCGGCGGGCAGCCCTCGCTCGACTCGCCGATCCTCCTTGAGCTGAACGCCACCGCCGCGCGGACGGTGGCCGACCCCGAGCAGTTGCAGCAAGTTTTTTTCAATCTCTTGAGCAATGCGTCCGAGGCGGCCGGCCCCGACGGGCGTGTGGCCTTGTCGACCTTCAACGCGCCCGCAGGAATCTGCATCGAATGCGAGGACAGCGGTGCCGGCGTGCCGCCTGAACTGGAGAGCGTGATCTTCGAACCGTTCGTGTCGCGCCGAACCGGCGGCTTCGGCTTGGGCCTGGCCGTGGTGCGGCAGATCGTCGCGGCGCACCACGGCGCCATTCACGTCGGAACGAGCCGATGGGGCGGCGCGCGGTTCACCGTCTGCCTCCCCCACATCAGCCCCATCTCAGGAGCACTTGAATGAGCATGGTCACTGTCCTGGTCGTGGATGATGAATCTCACATGCGGCGAGTGCTGGAGATCATGCTCAAGCAACTCGGGCATCGGGTACTTTCAGCGGGCGACGGCGCGCAAGCCCTGGAAGTGCTCGAGCGCGAGAAGGTCGATCTGGTGCTGAGCGATCTCAGGATGCCCGTCCTGGACGGCATCGGACTGCTGGCGGCGATGGTGTCCCGGGGCATGGGTATTCCTGCCATCGTGATGACGGCCCAAGGCTCCATCGCCACCGCGGTGGACGCCATGAAGCTGGGCGCGCAAGACTACCTGTTGCGGCCGTTCGACATGGACGTCCTCGAGCTCTCGATCCAGCGCGTCCTCTCGCGCGAACGCCTTCGCATCGAGAACGACTACCTGCGCGAGCAGGCATCGTCGCCAGGCTCCAGATTTTTTGGAAGCAGCGCGCCCATGCAGCGCGTGTTTGAACAGATCCGCCAAGTCAGCCCGACCCGGGCCTCGGTATTGATCACCGGCGAGACCGGCACCGGCAAAGAGCTTGCCGCGCGCGCCGTCCATGAGGCCTCCGAGCGCGCAGCGCACCTCTTCGTACCGCTCAATTGCGCTGCCATGCCCGCGGAGATGGTCGAAGCCGAACTGTTTGGACATGACCGGGGTGCCTTCACGGGTGCCATCAAGGAACGGGTCGGCAAGTTCGAGCTGGCCTCGAAGGGGACGATCTTCCTCGACGAGATCACCGAGATGCCGATCGCGCTGCAGTCCAAGCTCCTGCGGGTGCTCCAGGAATCACGAATCGAACGGCTCGGCAGCAATCGCACCATCGAGCTCGATTTGCGTGTGATCGCGGCTTGCAACAGCGATCCGCGCGAAGCAATCCAGACCGGCAAGCTGCGCGAGGATCTTTTTTATCGACTCAACGTATTCGCTCTGGCGTTGCCGCCGCTTCGCGAGCGTATCGACGACCTGCCGGGCTTGGTTCAGCATCTGGCGGCGCGACAGGGGCGCGAGATTGATCTGTCGCCCTCGGCGCTTCAGACGCTGATCGCATATCGTTGGCCCGGCAACGTGCGCGAGCTCGACAATGTCGTCCAGCGCGCGCTGATCCTCAGCAGGGACCGACTCATCGATTTGCACCACCTTCCACAGGACATCGTCGATTCCCGGGCGAGCGTGGCGACGCCGGTGCCGCACGTGGCCGCCACCAGCGGGTCCTTGACCTCGCTTGATCTGGCCCTTGCGGTCGAGGCCCTTGAGCAGCACCTGATCGCCGAGGCGTTGCGCCAATCCGGAGATAACAAGCGACGGGCCGCCACCTTGCTGGGGGTCAGCGAGCGCACGCTCTGGTACAAGCTCGGCCGCAGCAAACAGTAGGCAACTGTCATGGCCTCTGGGTCACGTCGACGACGTGAGCCATAGCGTCTTTTCGACTGCGCAACTTATTGCGTAGCCGCGCAAAGAAGGTGCGAATCTTTTTGCGCATCAGCATCCCGCCGCAAGTCCTGAATGCGTGCCGAGATCGCCATACCCCGCGTAACGCAGGGCGAAGTCGCCGGAGAACGATCCTCTCGCAGTTCATCTCAGGCTGGCGTGAAGATTGCAATTTAGACACAAAGCGATCGCCCCAGGCAATTGGCCAGGGGCGTCCCGGCATCGTTGACGAAACCCTGGCGGGCGGTCATTGCCGCCACCCCTACCCACGTGCCTCATGTCCACCATTCGTGCTGCGATACAGCCACAACCTGCCGCCAATCTCCTCTCGAACGAGCCGCGCTGGCCCGACGCGGACACGATGTTCGAGGGTGCCTGGCATCCGGACTGGCGTCGGCGTGCGAAGTACTTGGCGCGTCTCGCATTGACCGTCTCGGCGCGGCACCGGGTATTGACATTGTGTGCGTCGAATGATCTGGCTCGCACGCTCCTTGAGTCCCATCCTCGCGCGTTTTATCCGCTGATGAGCCACTTGTTGGATCGCCGCTTCGGCCTGAAGGAGCGACTGGCCGCCACGTTGGCGAGCATGACCGGCACACCACAGCTTCTGCTGGCGAGACATGCCGGGCTGCTCTCGCAGAGCGGGATCACGCTGCTCGAGCTCGACGACGGATCCCGGGTCGAGCTGTCATTGAGCGGTGTGAGTTTTCATGAAGGACTGTGGCAAATCGGGCTGCGGTCCGCCAGTGGCGAACGGCTATACAGCATCGGTTTCGGCCTCACGTCCGCACGCGAGGTGCTGGTGGCAAACGTGCAAGGAGCCTCACGCGGGCTCGACGGGCTGGCGATCAGTCGACAGATCACGCAAGTGGCCCATGGGATGCGTCCGCCGTACCTGCTCATGCATGCAATGAAGTCCCTGGCCCGGTCATGGCAGGTCGAATCGCTCATGGGCATCGATCCGCACCACCACGTCAAAGGCCGTTGGAACCTGCGCGACTCGCGGCTGCAGTTCGACTACCGGTCGTTTTGGCTCGATCAGGGAGGGGTGCGCGAACCCGGCGGAAATTGGTCTCTGCCTCTCGCGACGACGCAGCGCCAGCTCGAAGACGTCCCGGCCAAACGGCGCGCCATGTACCGGCGCCGATATACCCTGCTACAGGGACTCGATGAGGCGATCCTTCGCCTACAGTCATGAATCGCGTTCGGGCTGCCACCGATTGGGGCAACGGCGACATTGCTAGCCGCAATGGCACGAGCGATCACAATGCTAAGGGCGCCCAGGATCGCGCGCTACGCACGCCCTTTCTCATGAAGGCACGGCGCCGGCGATGGTTATTCAACTGACCAAGGGCGAATTGGCGATTCTGGAGCAGGCCGCGCTAGGCCGACCCCAGAGGCGCATCGCTGCGGGCGTCGCCACCGACCTCGATCTGGCACTCCTGCTCGACATGCAGCTGGTCGTTCAAACGGCGGGTCGATTGCAGATCACGGCGATTGGGCAGCGCGTTCTACAGATGGCGCGCGACGATCCACGTCGGGTCTGACAGGCTCCACGCCATCCAACAATGCAGTTCCAATTTAACGCAGCACCGCGAACCGGAGGGTGGCGGACGCGCCCTCCTCTCAGACCGCCTTCCTCGCCCGTGATCGCTCAGCGACGATTTCAAGTTCAATTTGGCATGCATGCAAGTCAGGCGTGAAGATTGCTGGCATTGGCCCATGACTTCTCGGCCACTTGGAACAACCTCGACGAATCGAGAACACCTCTGCCGTCACAGGGCCCTGTCATGCCTGCTGCGGATTTCATCCTGAATTGGCGTTGGCGAGTTGTCAAAGGTGACGACAGAGTGCCGTGCAGTGCACCCTCGGCGATACGCAATGCTCGCTGAACTGGCGCACTCGGTTGCCTTGCTGCCCGACGAGTCGGATCTGACGATTGCCCCTACAGGCGCTCAGGAGCACGCAGGGGCCAGCACGGCAGACTCGCAATTCCCCCCGCTGCTAAGGCGCGACCGAAAACTGTGGCAACGGGGTCTGTTGCCGCACTCCGTGGACCCATACCATGCTGCCTGACCGCGACGGATTTCCGCGCATCGGCGGCGTGACGGTAGCGGAAATGGGCGCAAGAAGATTGATTTTCCTCGACAGGCAAGTTGCCGATGATCCGACGATAGACATCTCCGCGCAGATGTTCGTTGTCCTGGCCATTGTTGAGCGACGACTGGCGGACTCCGGCGCTCGCCCCTCGCACATCCTTTCTGTTCGCATTGATTTGGCCGATGCGAGCGGCTACGAAGAGGCGATGCGAGTGTGGACGACCTGGGCGGGTGCTATGCGGGTAGCCGCTCGCGCAACGGTAGGCCTCCTGGAAGAAAAGCACGGCCCGCTAGCGGAGGTCACCATAGTCGCAGCCTTTACACCACATCGGCCCCAGAAGCACTAACCCTGAAATTGGCTGGGCAGGTCCAGCCGGCTCTGCACGGTTGTGCGATCAGGGCCGAAACAAGATTCATTTTCAGCTGCGATCTCCGATATGAGTGATAGGTCGATCGCGGCCTCGAACAACCGGAGGTCACCTAGTGAGCCCCTCAATCTCTACATCCCCCCCTTCCACCACGTCAGCCGCGGGCTCAACCGTCAAGGATGGCAAATCGACGTCGGACTCTCGCCCCGCTAACAAGGTAGCTGCAACCGCAGCGCCAGCAACTGCCACGACCGTGACCTTGAGCCCAGCAGCTCAGGCTGCTCAAGAAGCAGCTGAGACGCCGCAGGAGACCGCTCGGGAAGCCCGCGGCAACGACCGGCAAGCCCAGCAATTGGTTGCCAAGCAGGCAGCCGTGGCCAAGATGTACGCCGGCAGTTGAGTCAACAGCTTCTTCACATCGGCGCGGAGCGTGGGCCTCCTGCACGCTTCGGAGGCCAAAGTTTGCTGCACCGACGCGGGGAAATGGCGCGCCGCTGCGCCTTACTGACCGCTGTTTCTCGGGCCGCCACCACCATGACAAAGGCGCCGTCCTCGACTGTGGGGGCATAGATTGGGCGATCCGTCGCCTCCATTGCCAACGCGCGTGCGCCCGGCGCGGTAGTGAGGTTCTGTCGCACCAACATGCGAGATGGGCTGACCTCTTCGGCAACGTTGGGTGTCCCTCCCTCCCCGCCGCATGCAGTCATGGCGCGATGCGTCGCCGTGTCGAACACGATGGCATCAGAATGGCCGCCGATCTCGTACTACGCAACACGCTTGCTGGTCATCGAGTCCGTGACGGACACCGTGTGGTTCTAACAAGTAGAGAACAATCGGCCGCCCTCAGTGTCCAAGACAATCCCGGTGCGAATCGCCCCAGGCTCCGCGGAGGCTCGTTGAGTTAAGTCAGGCTGGCCAGAGGGCGTTGGAGTTGTCGGTCTGGCTGGCGAAGCGGCGGCCACAGACGATTGGAATGGCAACGTCGAGTCAAGCGGACAGCCGGTCGTCGCCGGCGTTCTGGGCGTGGTCCCCGTCGTGTCCGGCAACGGCCGGCCGGCTTCGACATGCATGGGATTTCTGGGTGGAACCGATTCGGTGACGGGGTTGCCCACGGGTGTCTATGGCCAGGGTCAGACAGGCGTGGTGGGACAGAGCTGGGCAGGCAATGCTCTGCTGGGACTGGGCCACCATGCAGATGTCGCCGCGGTAGCGGTCATCAACGACCAAGGAGGGTTGGGCCTGTGGGTGACCTCGAACGCCAAGTTCGAAGGTCGCTTCGACAGGCGCGATTTCATCTACATCGCAAAGGACGACGAGTATCAATGTCCGGCCGGACAGCGCGCAATCTATCGCTTCACCCAAGAGGAAAACGGCTCGATACCCACCGCTATTGGAGCAGCGCGTGCCCGCAGTACTGGGAGCAACTCTTGCCTGGTTTGGACAAGAGGGCGGAGTCGATTGATCCGTTGCCATGGGTAATGACCGTGAAATATGGCCTCGCGTCGCAGCGCTTGCAGGCCCACCTGCCCCGAAATGTGGCGTGCGCATAGAAGCTGGCAACGCCGCGGCCTCCACCGTGATTGTTCAGGTCGACCGCTGCAGGCACGCCAGTCGTTTTAGCCTCTTGCTGCGTGCGTGCGCAACTCTTTGCGGGCCGAGCAGCGCATGGCGCAACTGTGCGCAAGACCTGTCCAAGGCAGCGCACAGTCACTTGCGACGTTGATTGGTTCGAAAGCCTCGACGACCCGGCAGGTGTTGGCGCGCCTTGGATGCCGGGCTCTCGGCCCCTTGCGCGGTCCACGAGGCCGTGCCTGCGCGTCACGTCGTGCGGTTTCGAGAAAGCCATTGCGTGGTCCGAACTTTGCTGACCAACCTGGGATTGCGACACGAGTGCGAGGCATTCACGGCGAGCCCGCACTATTCCGATCGCATGCCCGGGATCGCCGATGGGCTCGTTCGCACAATGTCGAGATGCCGTCGCGCACGCGCCGTCGTCGACGGGGCGGGGTCACTTGTTCTGCGGTTGCGGCGTGGGTCGCCAATGCTCGCCGCATCACTGGCTCCGACTTCAACGACATCAAAATGCAAACCGACTGGTACAACACCAAAAAGCTCGGCACCTATTTGGTTTTGCCTACGGGCAGAAATCTTCGTACGGCGGCCCTTTCACGCGAAGTCCGAAAACTGATGAAGGGGACGAGCGGCGTGCCGTTTTTCATCGATGTGGACAGTCGAGCCGTCGCGCAGAGTTTCAACTTCTTCGGCATCGATGACTCCCTGAGGCTGCACGGCTTCGGACTGCTTCGGAGCTGAAGCGCTGAGCTACAACGCGCTTGTGCGTTCAGTGTTCCGAGAGCGCCGCCCCGACGTACAAGAGCGCGCAGCCAGGTGCCCAAATGCGCCCCCGCGCGACATGCGCCCAACGCTGCGACCGCCTCTCGGCCCGCATCCGAACAACGTACTAGTGAGGCCGTACCAGCGACCCGAGCGAAACAGAATCGAGAAAATCGATCAATCGCTCGTCCAGGCCTGCCCAGAGTTCTTCCACCGAAATCTGCATCAATCGATCAGCGCCGCGTCCCTTCGATCGAGACGGCCTTCTGCCGATGCCGTTCAGTGCGAACACGATGTCGCCAATCGAAATGCCCTCACCTGGACGACTCAATACGTATCCACCGCCAGTTCCGGTGGCAGACTTGATCAAGCCACCCCTTTTCAGCTTGCCCATGATCGTCGCGGCATAGCTGCGCGTAATCCCCAGACGATCTTGAATCTCTGCCATCGCAACAGGCGCTCGCTCAACATCCGACGCGACGACGACCATGGCTGCCACCGCCAGCTTCGCAGCTCTTGCCACTACCATCGCATCCTCGCAAACGCCGAGTCGTTGGCAGGCGGGCGCGCAAAGGGGCCGGATGCCCTGCACGCGCTCCAAAAACGCTGGCTTTGCGTCGCCGGATCCACATCGGAATCGTCAAGAATCTGCACGCTTCCAGGAACCAGTTTGGCGCGCGCCGTCGACAGCATGGCGTTCATGCAGCACGGTCGCGACCACAACCATCACGCTGTCTTGTGGGTATGGCGCAAATGCCCGGCCCGCAGCATTCCGGGTTCGCACGGACGTCCGGCGGCCACCTCGGACGAGTCCCGCGGCGATGGGTCAGCACCTGCGATGTGCGTTCCGTTAGCATGCCTTGAGGCCCCTCGAAGACGTCATGAATGCGAAACGGTGTCGCCAAAGGCCACGATGCACGCCCATTCGGGCGCTGGGAGCAAACGCACGCCCTTTGTGCCGTTGCAAAGATGGTGCCAAAGCTTGCCGACATAAATGCACCCGCGATCGGTTGACGACCCGCAGAGATCGCAGGCGGTGAATACGTGCCTGACAGTCGCTTGAAAGGTTCATCGCCGCCCCGCTGCGCACCGCATTGCGCAGTCCCTTGCGCAGTGCGCCAGAAATTGCGCAGCCAAATGCATCGGAGTCCAAGACGGAAATGGGTTTGCGCTAGGGCTTGACCGGAGACGGACGGTCGTCAAGGTGAGTATCGTTGTGAACTGGTTCTACGGCGCCGTGCAAGCCATCCACTCGCAAGGACATGTGGTGAAGATGATTCTCGTTATCGCAGGCGCGGCGTTGCCAGCCGCCCTCACTGCTTGCGCGCACGTGGCGCAGACCGAGCCGATGAGCTCACGGGAACCGGCATCAGCAGCGACGCCCCGACTCAAAATGACCAAGGGCGAAGTCCGAAATATCGACAAGGAGACGGGCATGTTGACGCTGCATTCCGGGCCGGTCGAGAACCTGCGGCTTCCGGAAATGACCATGATGTTTGCCGTCGTTGATCGACGGATGCTCGAGATCGTCAAAAAGGGCGACTCGGTGCTCTTCACAGCAGACCTCGTTGGCGGAAAGATCGCCGTGACTCACCTCGAACTCGGCAGGTAGCAGTCGGCGCCATCACGCGGGTGCGCCGTCACCAATGGCTCGCCAGGGCCCGTCATGGGCGCCGCTGAAGTGGAGATGGCGCGACGATGGCGATTACCGCGCACATGAGATAGACACGGCGACGCTCGGCTGTCTGCGACCACCGGCCCAGCGTCGAGCGATCCACGCCTGCGCATGCTGCGAGTCAGCAGCCGGAGCTGCAAGCCCGCCGAGCCAAGCTCAGCAGTTGGATCCGCTTTGGGCCATGTTGACCGCCTCGGTTTGGGTGGCGCGCTATCGGAACGTCATGGACATCGCCACGCCATGCGGCATCACCATGACGTTGCTTGTCGTCGCACCGGCGGCCGCGTCGGCGCGGCGTCCGAACCAGTCCCCGACGACATAGCCGAGCACCGAGCCGGCGACGGTGTCGGACAGCCAATGATGGCGCCCCGTGACGCGAGCAAAGTTCGTCAGCGCAGCCACGCCGTACAGCCAGGGCGCGTCGTAGTGCTGCGCGATGGGCGTGATCACGCTCCAGGCCAACGTGGTGTGCGCAGACGGAAATGAGCTATCGGAACGCTTCTCGTGACCAAAATCCGCGCCGCCGCGACCTTGCAGCGGGCGCGATCGATCGACTCCAATCTTGATCACCTCGGCCAACGCCACCGACGTGATACCGGCTTCAACGCCTGCCAGCGCGACATCGCCGTCGCTGCCGCCGCGGTGCGACAGGCAATCCATACCGGCGAGCCCGAACTCGGCGTAGGGCAATCCCGAGCCGATGTTGCGCAGCACCTTCAGCGACGGCTCCCGATGATGTTCACTGGCATAGTTATTCGCGGCGCGATCAAAAAGCGACGCGCCGCCGATCAGTGCCGCGGCGACCAGCAGTCGCATCGTCGTCGATCCATCGCCCGCGGTCGAGAGACGGTTGGCAAACTGGCCGGGTGACAAGCGACCAAAGTCGTCCAGCGACATGCTCATCTCGAGGCCAAGGCGAGAATCGGCGTGCACACCCGTCGGCGTCGCAAGGCGACTCCAGTCGAATTCCGGCGTCAACAGAGTCGGTCCCAGATGCCAGCTGCGGCGCGCGGAGATCGCCCAGAGACGCCCGGTCGACGGCGCTTGCCCATTCCCATCGGTCGTTCCGATGCGCGAGCCGACGCTCCCGAAATCAACGCGAAGCGCGCTGTCCCACTCTGAATCGAGCCAGCCTAGCGTGAGCAAGCGCGCATCGGAACCCACGCTGGCGCCGATCCAGCGATTGCCCGACGTGAAGCTCTCAGGATAGGCGTGGTTGCGGTAGGCGCAGTTCGGGATCGAGCCACCCTTCCAGGTATTCCGGCATCCAATCTCCGCGGCTTCGAAGTAGAACCGCGTGAGTCCGTCTGACGACCAGACCTCGGTGCCAAGCAGGTTCAGGAATTTGTAAGGCAGGTGCTTTCTGTCATCCTCCCCGATGAACTGGCCGTAGGCCGCGCATCGCAGGCCATATGGGCACCGGACACGGATGTCATAGCCGGCGAGTCCATTGCCGGAATCCCGGCTCTGGTCCGCGACTGTCTGGGCATTCGCGTGAAAGCCCACGACGGCCTTGGCGAAGCTGCCCAGCGTCTCCGCGTGACCCTGGCCGCCGAACTGCACCATGCGGGTCAGGCCCAGTTCCACATGCGAGAAGGGCTTGAACGTCAGACGGCCGCCTGAAATCAGCGCATCACTGCCGGGGATCGCGGACAATTCGCCTTCTGAACGCGCAAGGAAGAAGTCCAGATTCCATGGGCCCAGCCAGGAGACCCACGGCGACTGCGAGCGCGACGCAGACGCGCGTTGAAAGCCGATGCCATCGAAAGCTGGCGCATTGTTGCTCAACGGAAGGGCGCTCTGCCATCCCGGTCCCCACCAGGATCGATGGGCCCAAGCCTGGGCCTGAAAGCCAAAGGCGTCGACAGCCAAGGCGCTGTCGTCCAGTCGCGCCGTCGCGCGGTACCGTGCGGAGTCGGACACGGGATCGAGCCGACCCCCGACTTGCATCGCCAGATGCGGCCCATCGAGTTCACCTGTGCGCAAAAGCAGGCTACTGCCTGGCGTCGCGTCATCGCCGAAGCCCGAAATTGCGTCGGTTCGCCCACGCACGGTCAGAGCGGCCAATCCCTCGCCTTGGGCGCGCAACTCGGCCTGTACCAATTCACGCGCATCGGCCAGGGCCGGCGGCAACCCAGGAGGCAACGCGTCGAGCGCCTGTTGCACCGCGGCGCGGGGCAAGGGCCACTGACTCACGGTCAATTGCAGGCCGCCATCGTCGACCAACACCTCGATCGCGTGGCGCGCCATGAAGCTGGGCATCCAGGGCACCGAAGCGGCCAGTGCGGGCCGCGAAAGCCCCATCAGAAATGCGATGCTCACCATCGCCCCGCCGCGTGTATGGACGCCGCGCAAGTGCATGGCGCCAGCCCAAATGAATTTCATCAACTGCACCCTGAACCGTCTTGTTGTTTCGTCGTTAAGTTCGCCTGCTCGCGTGACGCCGGTATGCAAGATGCGCTCCAGGGCCGCCGGTCGACATTCGCATTCGCGTTGGAAAGCAGACGCGACTGCCTCCGTGTCACCGGCCCATCCACATCGATGCTCGGCCGGCCCTGCGCGCAGGGTGTGCGCGAGCCGGTTGATCTCGAGCGACCGGCAGGCGTTGCGCCTGCGTCGACTACACCCCCTGTCGCAGCCAGATCATCGTCTTGCGGCAGGCTGGGCTGCCGCTGCTGTGGCTAGTACGATCTTTGCTTGCAATCGGCAACCGATCGGTGCCTGGCGACTCGTATGAAGATGAGTTGCTCAGGCAGGTCGCGGCACGGTGGTCGTGTTCTCGGTATTGGCGGCGACCCGCCTCAATGGCCGAGCCAGGGCTCGTGTCGAGCGGACCACAACTAAGGAGACAACATGAATTTCAAACAGGCCTCGATGGTTGCGGCAGCGCTCCTGGTCGTCGGTTCTGAGGCGAGCGCGCATGCGTCGGCGACCATCACTTTCGCCGGCATCAATCTGGCCCAGAACGGAGTCGGAACCAATTTCAACGGGACGTTCTTTGGTTCGAACCTGAGGGCCGGCCAGAGCATCTCCCAGCAGTTCAGCTACACCGTCAAGATCGTCGATGATGGCCTATCCGCCAATCGGACCTGGTCCACTTGCCTGCCTCTGAGTTTGGTCGATTGCGGACCTGCACCCACTGGTTTCGAACAGGTGCAGGTTGAATTGGAGACCTTCCGGGACGGGCGAGAGGTCAGCCCGTTCATCGATTTCACGCGCGGCCCGACCCAGACCCTCTTTGAAGGAGCCTCCGCGTGTCGTGGTGAAGTTGTCGACCGCCATGCGAAGCGCCATGCCGTGTGTCTTGCCGGAACGCGGCACCAGCGTGGCGACCGACGTCTCGTCGGGCCTGCACCACGGCGCGCGTGAGCAGCGCGTGCAGGCCCCGTTCCATCGTTGATTCCGACCGGCCTGAGGCTTCAGCTATCCGACACCTTGGACGTTCGTTCTAGGGGGAAATCGCGAACTCAAGACACTGAACGCGTCGTAGAGTGCGAGCAGCTCAAGCTCTCCAATCGGAGGCTGAAATAGCGGCCGTGAGGTCCGGGAGCGGCAGGCGATCCGTCACGGATGTCTGAGGTGTCAACATTCGGGCGGTCGTAGCCCGACTCGACGACCAGGCCAGCTGCCAAATTTTCTTTCAGGCCGCCGACGACAAGAAGGGGATCGTTGGTGATTGCTAGAACGACAAATCGCTGGCTCGCCAATGGGCTGGGTGCCCGCTTCGCGATGAGATGGAGTGCGACAAGGGGTTGGTGTGGGCGTGCGGCCAATCGCAAAACGCCCGCTGACGGGCAGGCATCCGACGGGCCGAAGCGCCTGTCTCGAGCGACCGACGCCCCAATGAATGCAATCTTGCACATTGCCTTGCTCCGCTCGACCCGACCCATCAGCCCTTTGAGGCAGCGCAACATCACACTGCCAGGGGCCCATGTCACGGCCGCATGAGCAGCGGCCACCTGGCCCCGAAGGCGCGTCCGTGCCGCACGCTGCCGCTACTTCCGTGCTGATCACCATGCCGCACAGCCACTATGCGGAGAAGGCACGATGGGCGCTGGATCGACTATCGATTCAGTACCGCGAGGAGCCACACGTCCCCTTGCTCCATCGGCTGGCGACCAGGCGTCAAGGCGGCCGAAGCGTCCCGGTCTGGGTACGGGGCGGCGAGCGCTTCGTCGATTCCACTGAGATCCTTCGTCACGCGGATGCCAGTTGCGGCGGTGACCGCCTCTATCCTCGCGATCCTGAGGTGAAACGCTCCGTCGAAGCTCTCGAGGCACGTTTCGATCAAGCGCTCGGCCCGCATACAAGGCGTTGGGCCTACTTCAAGTTGCTGCCGCACAGGGCCTTGCTCCTCTCGCTGATGGCGCGCGGAGTACCCCCGATTGAATCAAGAATGTTGACCTTGATGCTCCCAGTCGCGATCTTTGCAATTCGCAAGGGCCTGCGAATCACACCGGAGAGTGCGCAACGCTCCATCGTGCAGGTGCGCGGAATCTTCTTCGGCGTCGACGACCTGTTGGCAGACGGCCGCCAATACTTGCTTGACAATCGTTTCACGGCCGCCGACCTGACCTTTGCCGCGCTTGCCGCACCCGTTCTGTTGCCGGAACGTGGGATCGCCGCCCATCCATCCGTCGATGAGCTACCGGACGCGATGCGCAAAGAGGTCGAGCGCCTGCGCGACACGCGGGCCGGCCGATTCGCGCTTCGGATGTACGCGCAAGAGCGATGGTAGTCATCCACCGACGTCCACGTCGAGCGCGTTGGAACGTCGGACTGGCCCCGTCCGCGCCGTTGGACTTCGAACGCTGCCCACCCAATCTCGGGCCTTCTACCGTCAGCGCCCAGACAGCAGAATCAGGCGTCCGATGCGTTGGCAAGGGAGGTCGTGCGCATGAGGCTGATACGGCCCGCAAAATCCCTTCCGCAACCTCTCGATCGAACGGCCCGCGATGTTGGCGCCGGCTGGCCCGACATTCAGAACTGGTTAACCAACGTTCATTGACGGCGCCGTAGGCGGCTTCGCGTGCACGACGCCATCGTTGGGGACGGGAATGGTCTTGCCACCGTTGGCGACGAGTTCGGGCATCGGTTGTGCAAGCGCGCCAGGCCAAGGAGGTGGGGGCATCGGATGGGGCGTGGGCACTGGTGGCGCCGGTTGAACGATGGTTGCTCCGAATGCAGGCGGCACCGGTCGCGTCGCGGCAGTGCCAACGCGATGGGCCAGCGTCGGAGCGTGATCGACTCGCGCGATTCCGATCGGCGGCAAGCCAAAGAGATCCATCACCGTTCTAGGAATGCTCGCGTGCGAATGCCATGTGTTGTCGATCCCTTGCTCGACGGGGCCGCCAAACATGATCAACGGGATTCGACTGCCCCCGAGAACTTGGAATCCGTTTGGATGCAACGCATCAGGCACGGTCTCCAGACACGGCACGGACACATGGTCCGCGTAGCCGCCCCAGTCGTCCCAAGTCAGGATGAACACGGTATCGGCCCAGCCGCCCCCCTGCACGACGGCGTCGACCCGCTCCTGGATCAGTTGCTGTCCCCGGGCAATGTATTGGGGATCCGGCTTTTGCGGCGGATGTTCGTCGAACCCCGAGGGGGCCCAGGCGTAGACGAGTTGAGGAAGTTTGCCGGTTTTGGCCATCGATATGAAATCGCCAGCCTGCGTGTGAATCTTCTTCTTGGCGGCCGGCGTCGTGAGCTCTTTGTAGAACTTCAATGGATAGTCATCGGTGTCGAGGAAAGCCGCCCAAGTCACGCCATGCGCTTGGGCGTGAATGAAGATGCTTGGCAGGTCCCAGAGCGGACCGCCAGGGCCAAAGGGCGGATTCTTCAATGTCGGCGTCTGTCCTCCCACAGCGAGCATGTGGCCCGGCGTCGAGTTCGTGCCGAGTCCAAAGTGGTGATCGCAGAAGGTGAAGGTCTTGGCCAGCCAGGAGTAGTACGGAATGACCACGTCGTTGTCGATCTGAGCGGCGAGTGCCGGATAGTCACCCATCTTGTAATGCACCCAGGCCGACCGGTCGTGAGGCTGATCGTGATCCGGCGGCGCCGCGAGAAGATTGCCAGCGTTTCGCACATCGGTACCCCACGCGGCGAGCGTAGGAAAGTAAAAATCAGTCGTCTTGTTCTCTTGCATGAACACGACAACACGGAGGTTGGACGACGGCTTGCCTTGATGGGCGGTCATTGCGACTCCTTAATTCGGCTGAACCGAGCCAACGAGCTTTGGCGATGCAGCCTCGCGCCAGTATCAAAGTCGATTGCGACAGCCGCAAGACGCGGATGTGGGATGCTGGCTCGACGTCTGAGCTCGAACTGAAGGGAGGCTGAGCCCTCACCTGCAAAGGGCTCTGTCCACAAAGTGGGCCGCGGTGATCGCGCCCTGCAATACGCAGTCTTCGACGTCAGGCACTCGCGCTATGCCCGCAGCTGCACGTATGGCATCGGACTCCAATCGAAAGAAGGTCGCATGCGCTTCAATCGCTCGCTGCTTTGCGGGACTTGCGGTAACGTCCTGCGCAAAGGGTCGCGCTGCGATGCCGATGAGGATTGCAATGAACGCCCGCTGCGTCGTTCGCGCCAGATACGAAGTCGTTGGCATATTGCGTTTCTCAAGCGCGGGAATCTGTTTCTCGAGACAAGATCATCTCATCTTGCGAGCACTTGCGAGCCGACACTCGCGACCGTCCGCTCATGCCGTCAGCTGACCTATTCGGAACCAGCCGGCCTACGTTCCCGGAATTGGCTGCGAAACCTCTCGAGCCCTCTGAGCAATGCGTCGTCTTCGAGGTAATAGACCTCTGGGCAAGCCTGTGAAGGTCGTACGGCGTTGACGATCAATTGTTCGAGCCGGAGGTCAGGCGATTCCAACCAGGTTGCGCGCAGCGCAGCCAGCATTTCGTCGATTCGATTGGGATCTCGAACAAGGCTGGTCCGGGATTTGACTCAAAGACATTGTGAACGGAACTGCGACTGCGGCGAGAAGCCGCACAACGGTCGTTCGCGAAGGACAGCTCTTCGACATCTGACCGTCGCCTCGCAAGCTAATTCATGCAAACAGCGGCCGGATGCCTGGGTCTAGCGCATTCGTCGCATTCCAGGCCAATCCCAAGGCGACGACAGACGTGGCCGCAAGTTTGGAAGCGTTCACGGACCCACCTTTCGCGGACCTGAGGTTGGCCCATGTACGGTATCCAAGTGCGTGTTGCGACTACTTCCCGCTGCCCGTGTTGCCCACGTTCATGAACGGAATCGGCGCCCCCGCGTAGATGGACGTCGGCAACGCCCCGTTCCATTTCTGCGCCTTGGTGAGCTCGACCTCGATGCGCCGCAACTCCAGCACGTCCTTGTTCTTGGCCAGCGCGTCGTTCTGCACCTGCAGCGACTGGGCCTCGGCGGTGGCGACCTTGATCTTGGCGTAGGCGTCGCCGTC
>FSUN01000080.1_pt1 | contig 13841 bp, 10 predicted proteins | sample 1637451 | NCBI WGS metagenome assembly FSUN01 (sample SAMEA3914816, study PRJEB12502) | metagenome | biome: forest; material: soil | place: USA | collected 2011-09-16 | depth 0.3 m
CCACGACCTGGGAGACGATGGCACCGCCCCGCTGGGCGGAGGCCGCCGCACCAGTCGCCAAGGTCGAGGCCTCTTGCGCCGAGGAGGCACTCTGCTGCACGGTTCCCGTGAATTGCTCCATCGAGCTGGCGGTCTGCTGGAGGTTCGAAGCCGCTTGCTCCGTGCGATTGCTCAAGTCAAGGTTGCCCGCGGCAATCTCGCTGGTCGCTTGCGCGACGGACAGGCTGGCCTCACGAATGGCGCTTAGCGTGCCGCCCAACTTCGCGTTCATCTGGCAGACCGCCGCGTTGAGCGAGCTATCGTCTCCACTCATCGAATGAAGGTGTCCGGTCAGATCGCCGTCCGCGATCTTCTGGACCAGCACACGCAGATCGCCCGGCTCGGCCCCCAGGTCTCTCCAGACGGAGCGCACGATCTTGGTGGAGGCGATGACCAGTGCGACAAGCACGGCGGCGCCCGTCAGGAGATTGACCCACAGGCTCAGGTGCACACCTTGCACTGCGGCCGCCTGCGAGACCTCCTTCATGTCCTTCGATTGCTTCTTGCGCTGGCTCATCTCCTTGACGAGCGCATCCTGCGCAGCCTGCATCCGCTGTACCGCGACTGCCGGATCCTGCTTTGCGAGGATCGCCCGGGTCGCGGCCAGACTCGAGCTCTGGTAGGCGTCGAAGGATTCGCGCAGCCGGTGCGCATCCTCTGTGCGTTCGGAGATCCTCGCGAGGTCGTCGAGCGCCGCATGGACTGCATCGACGATCGCGGCCACGTCCTTCAGCTTGCTGTCGTCTCCTTCCGTCGCCGCGGATTGAAGGGTCAGCCGGAACTGCTCCAGTCCACTGTCCACTTGGCTGATGCGATCGACGTACGGCGTATCGACGGTCGCCAGGTGGTCGAGGGTGGCGGAGGTTCGCTCACCGACGGTCGCGCTCAGCGCCATGCCCACGAGAAGCACCACGCCGGCGGTGAGCGGCATCATCCAAATCTTTGCTCGGAACTTCATTTTTTCTCCACGTCAAGATTTAATTCACTCAATCAACTCAAGGCCGAGAGTGAGTGGTTTTGTTATCGGTGGCCGAGCAGTTAGGTGAAGCATTAATTTGAGAAACTTATCGCATTCGGAACGGACAAAGCAAGCCGCACCAAACCCGGCGATTCCAAACTGGATCGACCAATATCGAACAGGAGGTTCGCGCAGCCACGCGGGAGTCACGCACGGCGCAAGGATGCAGCAAGAGTGGCGACGTCAACCTATGAGATCAGACCGAAAGGCGGGTCAGATCACTCGACCACCGAACGATTCCGAATCGCCGATACTTGAAATTTCCAATCAGCAATTATTATTTTTTCGAGCTATTCGACAGTGAATTGTTTTGTATTGAAGTTATTGCATCATGCAATCTTTTGTGACGACAATTGTTTCAGTCTGAAATCAAAATTCCCATGCCGCTCTTCAACTGCGCCACGAATATCACGCCCGCGAAATCAGCCCTAGATAGATGCAGTGGGCCTAATCTTGAACAGTAGCGCCTGTCGGCAACGTCCGCCACATACATGCGAGGCGTCCCAAGGCCTCAGGAAACGAGGCCGGCAGCCTGCCAGACCTTCAATGCATCAAAGGTGGCCGCAACGTCATGGACGCGCACGATGCGCGCACCGCGCGTCACGGCGGCGAGAGCAGCGCCGACGCTGGCAGGCAGACGTTGACTGATAGACCTCCCGGTCAATGCGCCAAGCGTGCCCTTGCGCGACCATCCCACCAGCAGTGGAAAGCCCAGTACCAACAAGTCGGCCTGGCCACGCAACAACGCCCAGTTGTGGTCGTGCGTCTTGCCGAAACCGTAACCGGGGTCCAGGACGATTCGCTGGTCAGCGATGCCTGCGGCGCGAACCGCTTGCACGCGATCCGCCAGAAACATCCGCACCTCTCGCAGCACGCAGTCGTACTCTGGCCGCTCCTGCATCGTATTGGGCGCACCTTGCATGTGCATCAAACACACACACCCGCATTCGATGCCTGCGCGACACAGGCCAGCGCGCCGGGCCAGCTCAGGGATCGAACATCGTTGATGATGTCCGCGCCCAGGGCCAGCACCTCGCTGATCACCTCGGGCCTGCTGGTGTCTACCGAGACAGGCACATTCAAGGTCAGTGCGTGGCGGATCACCGGCAGCACGCGCGCGAGCTCCTCGCGCCACGAAGGCATTGTTGCGCCTGGCCGCGTGGACTCACCGCCAATGTCGAGAATGTCGGCCCCGTCCAGCAGCTGGCGATCGCAGAGCGCCATTGCTCGCGACGAATCTCCATGCAAGCCGCCGTCCGAGAACGAGTCCGGCGTCGTGTTGACGATTCCCATCACCCGCGGACGATCGAGGTCGATCGCAAACCGAGCTGTTTGCCAGCGTGGCCATCCTGTCGTCACCGACGCCAATGAAGGGGCGGTCGCTGTTGCCCTAGGCGCCTCAACGCATCTGCCGCATTTGGAGGCAGACTGTTGATCCTCCCTATGCACACCCCCGCTTGTCCGGCATTCGCTCACAGTCTTATCCACAGACTCGGTGGACAACTCACGTCGAGTGTCGTTGGCTACCGGGCCTGCACCGCCGTCTTGAGACTGGCGTCGATACGGTTCCTGACCACCGCCGGCTTGAGCAGGAAGTGAGCGAGCGCAGGCAGCAGGACGAGCGCGCCGATCATGTTGACGATGAACATGAAGGCCAGGAGTACGCCCATGTCGGCCTGGAACTTGATGGGTGAGAAGGACCACGTCGCAACCGCGATGGCCAAGGTGACGCCGGTCAGCATCACGACGCGGCCGGTGAACATGAGCGACTGCCGATACGCAGCACCCAACGGCACTCCGCGTCGCAACTGGGTCAGCATGATGCTCAGAACGTACAGCGCGTAGTCGACCCCGATCCCGACGCCCAGCGCGACCACCGGCAGCGTCGCCACCTTCATGCCGATGCCCAACGCCACCATCAAGGCCTCGGCCAGGATCGAAGTGAGAGCCAGCGGAATGACCGCGCAGGCCACGGCCCGCCAGGACCGGAACGTGACGAAGCTGAGAAGCACCACCGCACCATAGACCCAGAGCAGCATCTGGCGATTCGCCTTCTCCACGACTGCGTTCGTCGCCGCCTCGAAGCCCGCGTTGCCCGCAGCCAGAAGGAAGTGCGCCTGGTCGCTATCGTGTTCGCGGCCGAAAGCTTCGACAGCCGCCGTCACGCGGCGAAGTGTCTCCGCCTTGTGGTCGGTGAGATAGACCTGGACCTGCAACAGCGAGAAGTCGCCGTCCACCAGGCTGCGCGGAGCCCGGGATCCGGATGTGTTGAGCGCCCCCTGGTTCGGGGTCATCTCGTACCAGCGCGGATTGCCCTCGTTCATCGCGATCGTGTTGTTGCGGGCGATCGAGGCCAGCGATTGCGTGGTCTCCACACCTTCGACCTGTCGCAACTGCCATTCGAGTTCGTCCACTTCCGCGAGCACCGCATATTGCCGCGCGCCTTGCGGCGGGGTCGCCACCATGACGGTCAAGACGTCACTGCTAGTAGCGTAGTGCTGGGTCAGGAAGGCGTTGTCGACGTTGTATCGAGACTGCGGTCGCAGTTCCGGCGCACCGGCATCGAGATCGCCGACCTGCAGGCCTCGTCCGACGATCAGCCCCGCGCTTGCCGCGATGATCGCGAAGGCAATGGCGCCGACAGCCCAACGGCGCGTCGTGAAGCGTACCAGGAAAGACCAGAAGTCGTTGGTGCGTGCTTCGTTCTCGACCCTCAAGGATCGCTCGGCTGCGCGGTTGCTCACGCCCGCGTAGCTCAGCAGCACGGGCAACAGGATCAGGTTCGTGAAGATCAGGATCGCCACGCCCAGGCTCGCGATGATCGCCAGGTGACGGATCGACTGGATGTCGATGAGGAGCAGAACCGCAAAGCCGACGGCGTCACAGACCAAGGCGGTGAAACCAGCGATGAAGAGGCGGCGGAAGGTATAGCGCGCCGCGACGAGCTTGGGCAGCCCGCGCCCGATGTCCTGCATCACACCGTTCATCTTCTGGGCACCGTGGCTCATGCCAATGGCGAAGACGAGGAACGGTACTAGGACGGCGTACGGATCCAGGGAGAACCCGAGAAGCGGCAATAGCCCCAGCTGCCAAACGACGGCGACCACCGAGCACAGCATGACCAATGCCGTGCTGCGAGCGCATCGCGTGAACCAGAGCACGACGGCGGTGGCGATGGCCGCGGCCAAGGCGAAGAAGGCGAGGATCTGCGACATGCCGTCGATCAGGTCGCCCACCACCTTGGCGAATCCCGTAATTCGGACGGTGTAGCGGTCGTTGCTGTATTTCTGGCGCAGCGCCTCGAGCTGCTTCGACAGGGTCGAATAGTCCAGACCGGCCTGGTTCTGATCGTCACGCTCGAGGAGAGGGACGATGAGCGCACTGGAACGATAGTCGCTCGCCACCAGTTGCCCCACCTCCCCCGAACGCTCGATGTTCAAGCGGATCTGCTGCAGGCCGGTGGCCGAGCCGTCGTAGGTGTCCGGGATGACGGTACCACCCTCGAACCCTCTTTCGGTGACGGCGGTCCAGCGCGTGGACGGCGTCCACAGGGATTTCATCTGCCCACGTGCGACACCCGGCATCAGGAACACGTCATCGTTGACACGTCGCAGAACGTCCAGGTAGTCGCGATCGAGAATCGTCCCGCCGTCTCGTCGTTCGACAACCACTCGCAGGCTGTTGGCCTGGGACACGAGCTTGTTGCGTTGCGCCAGGTAGTTCTGCAGATAGGAATGACTCAACGGCAGCATGCCTTCGAAGCTGGCATTGAGCTGTACGCGCGTGGCCTGCCACCCGAGCACTGCTGTGACAAGCAGGCACAGCAGCACGACGATCAATCGATTGTTGAAGATCAAGCGCTCGACGCCGCTACCGGAGTTCGCGTCGAATGTGCCGCTATCGCCACCCGTCGTGGTGGAATGGAATGTGGGAGCCGATCTCATTGCAAGGAAACTCTTCAGTAGGGAAGCCAGCGGGGATTTCAGCCAGCTCGGGACGCGCTTGCGTCCTCGTGGAAGTCAAGGGCGGCTTTCAATTGGTCAGGAGGCAGCCTCATCACGCCACGCTGACCGACTAGTACCAGCGCCCCATCGGGTGCAGTTGCCAACCCATTGAACGGGAATCGATTCCTGATCGTCAACGGCGTGAAGTCCTGGCCGCCGTTGCGACTCGCCAGCACCTGTCCGGCTGCTCCGACGACCAGAACCGTGCCGTCGGTCAATTGAAGGCCGGCAAACAACGACGCGTCGACCGGCGTCTGCACTGTTTCCCAGGAGGCGCCCACCTCGCCGCTGCGGTAGATCTTTCCGCGGAGGCCCATCAACAGCAGAGGCCCCTCCCGAAGGGTCAGGGCGGCAAAGAAGCTGCCAATGGACGGGGACTTCTGAGGCAGGAACGGCTCCGTCCGAGCGGCCGCATGCAACAGGAGCCCCTGTTCGCCGTAGAGGAATTGCTCGCCCTTCCGGCTCACCATGCCGTAGTAGCTGAAGCCCTCGGGATTCGGCAAACGTTGCATCAGCGGCGTCCAGGACTTTCCTTCGTCCGGGCTCGAGAATGCCAGGCCGTAGGCGCCCACCACGACGACCGATCCGTCCGGTTGCCTCGCCACGTTCAGGAAAGGCTTGTCGGCACCCTCATCGACGAAGCGTTGGGCGTCGCTGATCGAGGAACTTGGGCTGTCCGTGCCACTCTGCGCTGCTGGAGGCGGCGCGTCCTTGGCAGCCTTCAGTGCGATCGCCGCCGCAGCGCGTCCATCGAGAACGCGTTGCCAGGTTGCCCCGGCATCGCGCGTTCGCAGCACCACGCCGAGGTTGCCGACGGCCCAGCCGTCTCGCTCGTTCTCGAAGGCCAACGCCGTCAGGCTGACGCTGACAGGCACCGCGGATTGATTCCAGGTCTGGCCGAAATCGTCGGAAACCAGAATGAGTCCTCGTTCACCGGCGACGACGACGCGCTGTCCAGCACGAGCGACGGCCAGCAAGACGCATTGCGTGGGTCGCACGACGCGCAATGCGGGACGATCAAGGACCGACACGTAGCCAGCGGCCGCATGACCCGCACGCGGCAGGCCGAGCGCCAGGGAGGTGAGCGCAAGCGCGCTCGCGCCGAAGTGACGGCGAGAGAGATGTTTGGTCGACATGACAGTCAGCGCGGACGCCGGCAACGCGCGCCGGGACGCAGCAGGCGATCAAGGATCGGGACAGCGGCAGCTCGCTGCGCACAACGCGACGTCGCGCCGGCCCTTCCGTACACGGTTCTCTTCAAGTTTGTCTCCTGTCATATCGATCTCACGCCGCGGGGCCTCGGACACAGTTCATCGCTGCTGTCTCTACCCATCTGCGGCGTCGAATGCCTTCGCATCTTGAGCGTATTTATTCGAGATGCGCATTCCTTTAGATAAAAGTCATTTTCGCTGGCACTTTTCTCACTGGACGAGGGTACCGCGCGACGCGCTCTTCAGTGCCGGGGCATTCGGCTTTCCTGCCGCCACTTTCAGGTCGCAGAAGTTGCATAGCCACGTTCCGCAGGCAATCTGGGACGCCCGCCGCAGAAGTCGAGTCCAGGCAAGTCCACCAATGCATGCACGCCATTTCCTCGACATCGCTCCCGCCAGGACGCGTCAGCTTGTGCGCAACGAGTGCGTCACGCCGTCTGACTGGAGCCGTTCTCTGGCAGCTTCCCTGAACTTGGCCGGCGTCTGGCCCACTTCTCTCCGGAAGAAATAGGTCAGATAGGCCGAATCGGTGAACCCGAGCGAAACGGCGATCTGCTCGACGGACGTACTTCCGAAGATGAGGCTTCGCTTGGCCTCCGCAATGAGGCGCGCATGGATGATCTTCGTCGGAGTCTGTGCAGTAGCGGCCATGCAGGCCGCCCGCAGCTTCGACACGGTGGTCGCCATCATCGCGGCGTACTGCTGTGTTCGAAGGTTCTCGCGGTAATGCAGATCGACAAGTTGCCGGAATCTCTCGGCCACCCGGGCATCGTGATACGAGACCGTGTCGTTGGTCGCACTCAAGGTGCGCGTCGCGCGAACCATCTGCAACATCAGGCGTACAAGCAAGGACTCGGTCGCGACGGCGCCCCCGACGTGCTTCAAGCCGACTTCGGCCTCCAGGCTCCGGATGGTCTTGTAAAAATCGCCTGCGACCTCCGACTCGTCGGAAAACTGAAGCAGCGCCGGCGTCGCCCATACCTGATGGAACTCGGGCAGCTTCGCGCTCACCTTGGACAAGTATTTAGCCTCGATGGTCACGACCCAGCGATCGACGTCCGCCTCGTAGTCGAGTCCGTGGATGCAACTGGGAGGAAGAATGAGCGCACAAGGCCCCTCGAACGGAACAGTGGTGCCCTCGACATTCAGCACGCCACGGCCCTGCCTCACGAAATTGATCTGGGCGTAGGCCGGATGGGCATGAGGCTCCGTCTGCCACCGCCCGCGCTCGCTGACATGACCGACGTTGACGGACCAATCGTCGTTATCAGCGGCCCTGTCAGCGTAGAGTCGAACCTTGGGAACAGTCACATCCGGCATGTTTTCTCCGTCAGAGTTCGTTCAGCGGATTCAGCGCTCAGAGCTCAGAGGTCAAGTACGAGAATCGCGGTCTTCGAGCGTGAGCAGCAAGGCGTGAACTGGTCATTGCGCGCTTGCTCCGCTGGCGTCTGGTAGAGATCGCGGTGATCCGGAATCCCGTCCAGGACACGCGTCAGGCACGTTCCACAGATGCCTTGCTCGCAGGAGACCGGCACCTCGACACCCGATGCCATCAGCGCCTGAACGACTGTCTGGTCTTGCGCCACGGAGATGATCCGGCCGGAACTCGCGAGCTTGACCTCGAAGCAACCCTCGTTGGCGGACTTCTGCGTGTCGCCGGCAAAGAACTCGTAGTGCAACTGCGACTCCGGCCAGCCGGCATCCCTCGCAGCCTTCAATACCAAATCCATGAAGCGTTTCGGACCACAGACGTAGAGGTGCGCGTCCTTCCGCATCGACCGGAAGAGACGCTCAAGGTCCAGGCGCCGACCCGGGTCGTCAAAGTCGACGTGGAACGTCACGTGAGGCGCGAATGGCGAACTTGTGATGCGCTCGCGAAATGCCGTACGTTCGACAGAGCGAGTGCAGTAGTGCATCTCGAACGCCGACCCGCTTGCCGACAGACGTTCCGCCATGCATAGAACTGGCGTGATTCCGATTCCTCCGGCCAGGAGGACGGAATACTCGGCTTCGCGCGCGAGTTCGAAATGATTCTTCGGCGTGCTGATCTCCAGGATGCTTCCGACATGCACGCGATCGTGCATTGCCGAAGATCCGCCTCTCGACGAAGGATCCTTCAACACGCCGATCACGTACCGATGGGTTTCATCGGGGTCGTTGCACAGCGAGTATTGACGCGTCAGCTTTTCGTCGATTTTGACGTCGATATGCGAGCCAGCTGAAAACGGCGGCAACGCGCGGCCATCGATCGACTCGAGCTCGAAGCTGCAAATGTCCAGCGCCTCGGTGCGCTTGCCTGCGACACGAACTTGAATAGTTGTCATACCCATGCGAACCAGGAGGACAGGGGCCGTCGTCGCGTTGGCATTGCGCGCGTCCAGAGGAACGCTCGTAGCCGTGCAATCGCGACGAATGCGCCTATGCCGTTGCGGGTGCCGTGGCTTGTTCCTCGGCGATCATCGTGTCCAGCACACGCAGCGCCATCGTGGGGGCATGGTCGATGTTCAGACCCGTGAACTGGCGGCGCCCGCAGCGTTCCTGTTCGATCTGGATCGCGCTTGCCATCTCGTTGTCTTCCACGTAAGTCTTCTCCAGGCCGGCGCGCAAGGTCTGCTCATAGGCCGGATCGTCCAGCCTGTGGTTGCGCAGGTGCAACCAGAAGAAATGCGTATGGCGTTCGTCTTCGGGCGTGAGGAACTTGTAGCTGAGTGTCCGCAGTCCGAGATCCTTGTTTTCCTCGGTCTTCTCCAGGCCGGCCGGCATGGCGCAGATCTCGACAAACGAGATGTTCGGCAGTTCGAAGGAAAAGGAGACCAGGCGATCAAGCAGCACGTCCCCGAACTCGCGCGACTGCCGATCGAACGGGGATGGCGGCGTGTTCTTCATCCAGCGGAAAGCCGTGATGGATCGTTCGCCGCGGGCCACTTCGACCGGCACTTTCGCTGCGGCTGGATTGCCGATCGTTTGCTTGTGCAGGTAGGTCGTATGGGCCGGATCCATGAGATTCTCGATCTCGATCCGGTAGTTCGCGGCGTGGTGCTGATATCCGTTCTCGAGCAGACCCCACCCTTCGCCGCCGTGCTGTGAAATCGCCGGGAGCCGGCTCTCGTCAGGCTCTCGGTCGCCCATCCACACCCAGACCATGCCAAGCCTCTCTCGCGCCGGAAAGCTCTTCACCTTGGCCGTGCTCGGAACGAAATCCTGCCCGGGCACGTTGATGCACTTTCCCATAGTATTGAACGACAAGCCGTGGTATCCACAACGCAGGGCGCCGTCGATGCAGTCGCCCTTGGACAGCGGCGCCAAACGATGGGGACAGCGATCCTGCAGCACGCCGACCTCGCCAGCCGCGCCAGCGAAAAGCACCAGCCGCTCGCCGAGGATCGTGCGCGCCAGCGGCTTCGCACCGATCTCGCCACGCCACGCTGCGGCGTACCAGTTGTTGCGGATGAAGGCCTGTTTATAGTCTGCGATCTCAGTCATCTTTGTCTCCGTCATTGAGGCTTAGCTATCCGAGCGACGTCCCGCTTCTCGCGGAATCGCCGGATTGGCAGAGGGTGCGGTGCATGCCACATGCACAACCGCGGCCGCCAGCGCGATGGCGGTGACGACCGCGCAAGTCAGCATTCCGCCAAGGTTGGGCATGCCGGTGCGGGAGCGCAGGGACTAGCATGCCGATACCAAGCATGGAGAGCAGGGTCGCTGCGGCCACGAGGAGCGCGGTGGACTTAAAGTCGTCTTTCATGGAATCATTGTCGAATTGAGCCTATACTAGACGGTGCAGTATGAAAAGTCAAACCAAGATCCCGAAGATGGGGCGCCCTCCCAGCCTCGAGAAGCGCCAGGCCATCCTCAAAGCCGCCGGCGAGGTGTTCATGGAGGTCGGATTCGCCGCGAGCGTTGACCGCATCGCGGAGGTCGCTGGCGTCTCCAAACAGACCGTCTATGGACACTTCGGCAGCAAGGAGGATCTGTACCGCGAGGCAGGCCTCCACCGACTTCGGGAGCCCGTCGCCAGCATGATCGATCGCAGCCAGTCGCTGCCCGATGCCCTGGCGAAGTACGGTCGCGATACGTTGACGAAGCTCCTGTCGGAGGCGCTCGTCACGGTGCACAGGCGGCTCATTGAACAGGCGGGGCCCTTCCCCGCCATGGCCAAGGTGCATGCGGAGTTCGGGCCGGGCCTGTCGATCCAGGTGCTGGCGGACTATTTTTCCGAGCAGATGGTTGCCGGCGTTCTTCGCACCGCGGACGCCCGACTGGCAGCGGACGACTTCTTGTCGCTGCTCCAGGGAATGTCCCGGTTGAACCGACTCTTTGGCCATACGGCCGAACCGAAAACTGCGGCCATCGGCCGCCATGCCGACCACACCGTCGAAATCTTCATGCGCGCCTATGGCGCCGCGCCGCAGTCTCCGAGCAATGGCAGTGTTGCCGCTGTTGCCACGGGCAGCGCTCGCAAGCGCTCCGCCACGGGCGCCTGAGGGCACATCTCAGGGCCGCTTCACGTGTCAATCGCCTGAGCTTGCGCACCGCATCTTCGAAGATCCAACGAATCGGCCTAGTTGACAAGGATGCCCGAGCGGGCTCGCACGCCGATCTCGATCCAGTCCGAACCAGACTCTCGCCCCTTCGTGAAGCCGACATGGAATCCGTTGAGCGAGAAGTTTTCGATCCCCGCAAGAGCGGACCGTAGAATCTCACCCGTCTGAACGCCCCTTGACAGGCGCAGAGCATCCGCGAAAAGTCGCGCGCCGATGTAGCCCTCCATGCCTTCAGGCGTGACGGAGAGCGAGTCTGAATAACTCTCCCCGTCATGATCAAGCTCGCGCGCGAGCGGATTGGCCAGAAGCTCGCCGTTGGGCACAACTTGAGTGAAGCCCACGACGCGTCCTTTGAAACTTCCGCGCAGAAGCCCGAGGTCTCCGTTCGCGGTCGTGACAATCGTGGACGGCCATTCCTCGCGTTCCGACAAACCCGCATCCACAAATCGAGCGATTGTTGATGGACTCAGGTTGGTCAGCACCGCCTGGTAGCGGCCGATCGACAACGAGCGCAGCGATTCGACGAGTCCGCTTGACCCCTGCCCTACCCGAATGACACTGACGGCCAGTCCTTGCTTCTGAAGCAATGCGACCGTCAATGGCTCCAATGCGGCTTCCGAAGATTCGCTCAGCACTGCGACCCTCGCGCATCCCAGGCGACTCAATTGGGCCCCGATGGCAGCGAGCTCATGTCGATAGTCCGCGCGCACGCGGAAGACATATGGATTCATCGATCTTGCGAGTCCGTCCGCTCCTGACAGAGGAGCAATCAAAGGAATTCGGCTGTCGCTGGCAATGGTCGCCGCGGCAGCGCACATCACATCGCCGATGCAGCCCAGTATGGCCGAGACGCCTTTGTCTTTGATGAGCCTTCTGAGTTCTTGGGCATAACGCTGCGGGTCTCCATGATCGTCGAACGACTCGATCGCGATGCGGCGACCGCGCACGCCACCCGCAGCATTGATGCGGCCGAAGAAGGCCTTGGCACCGGAGATGGCGCCGTACCCTCGGCCATCCACGTGGACGCCGCTCGAATAGGACATCGCCACCACGATCGGTTCGTCCGCAGGCGCAGCAGACACCGATGTCCAGGCAAGTGGGACGACTCCGACCAGCATCAGGAGCCTCGACAAGCTACGAATCATCAACCTTCTCCTGAACGGCGCCGCATGTCACCAACGCCCCTAGAAGCGTCGCAGCAGGGCCAGCACATCGACAAGACGTTGGTCTGTACTACCAGGCCTGCAGCCTCGCAACCAAGTCAGAACTCCATCCCGTCGTGTGCGGCGGTGACCGGTCCTTTGAAGAATTTGCGAACGCCGTCGACGTAGGCGCTATCAGATTCGTTGTCTCGTCCCGGCACGAAATGCGTCAAGACAACGCGCTTCACGCCGGCGGCAGCAGCCACGCGTCCCACTTCCTCCGGCGTCGAGTGATCTGCCTCCATGTGACGCATGAGTCCCTGGAACTGGGCTTCGGCCGCACTCGAAGCCTGGGAGGGCATGTAAGCCCGAAGCGCAGCTTCGACCAACGGAAGGCTCGCGACTTCGTGCACGAGGATGTCCGCATCCTTCGAGATCTTCACGATCGCATCACCGCATGCGCCCGTGTCGCCACTGAAGACGACAACCTTGTCCTTCGTCTCGAAGCGGAACGCGTACGACTTTTCGGGGTTGTCGCCAGCGCTCTTCGGGTTGAAGTGGAAGTGGCAATTCTCGGCCGCCGTCACCTTGACGTTGGCGTCCTGGTAGATCACACCCGGGCCGAGAATGTCCTTGGCGCGGAAGACCTGGCTCGGCGGCACAGGCATGTTGGTGTCCGCGCTCCGCACCTGGACGTTGGGAGCAAAGTACTGGAGGAAGCCACCCAGCATGGACTCGGTGCCGATCGGCCCGTGGACCTCCACGGGCGTGCGGCGTCCGACGCTCCACTGAAGACCCATCAACGTCCCCCAGTCCGCGTTGTGGTCGTCATGGTTGTGCGTGATGAAGATCTGATTCACCTTCCGGAAGTCCAGCCCAGCGATGACGAGCTGTCGCGCAACGCCGTTTCCGGCATCAATCAGGTAGATCGCGCCATTGACGACGAGCGCATTCGACGGCTCCGCACGCTGAACCGAGGGAAAGGGACCGCCCTGCGTGCCGAGCGTGTAGACGTGGGTACCCGGATCCGTGCTGTCGGAAGCCGCTCGGCCTGCCAGCGGGGCACATGCGGCAAAAGCGATGAGGATCGTCGTCGCGACGCTCGATAGGCGGGTGATGCGGGTCATTGGTCTGTCTCCGTTTTCATTGTCAAAGTAGAAATCGCTGAACCTGACGGCGTCGCCATTCTTGGAGAGAGCGCGCATGCCAAGCCTCGATCAATCAACACGTATCCAGCAGGCGCAGTTGCCCGAACGCGCGGCTGGCTCGATCGATGAACGCACGCTTGTGTCCCCACTCCGCCCATTCGCCGGTGGCGGTCGCGTCGGCCGTGATGCCGCTACCGATATCGCAGCGCACGCGCGCGTGATCGCGGGAATTCGAGTCCGCCGACCATGCGAGCGTTCGGATCGGCACATTGAACGTGGCAGTACCGCCAGGTTGAATGACGCCGACGGCCCCGCAATACACACCTCGGGGGCCCGACTCCAGTTTCTCGATCCACTGTGTCGCCTGGATCTTGGGGGCACCTGTCACCGAGCCACAAGGAAACAAGGCCTGGAAGATCTCAGCGAGGCCGACGCCACTTTTCGTTCGAGCAACGACGTCGGAGCACATCTGCCAGACGGTCGGCCAAGCCTCCGTATGAAAGAGCGAAGGCACCTTGACTGAATAGGGTGACGCAATCCGCGACAGATCGTTCCGCAGCAGGTCGACAATCATCAGGTTCTCGGCACGCTCTTTCACCGAATTACGGAGTTCTTCGGCGCGTGCGATGTCGGCGCAGGGGTCGCTCGAGCGCGGTGCCGTGCCCTTCATGGGGCGCGTCAGTATCCGGCCGGCTCTCCAGTCGAAGAAGAGTTCCGGCGACACCGACAAGGTCA
>FSUN01000148.1_pt1 | contig 13630 bp, 14 predicted proteins | sample 1637451 | NCBI WGS metagenome assembly FSUN01 (sample SAMEA3914816, study PRJEB12502) | metagenome | biome: forest; material: soil | place: USA | collected 2011-09-16 | depth 0.3 m
AATCGCAAAACAATGCAGGCCAGCGCCGCCAGCAGCTTTCGTTCGGCTCGGGCCTTACGCCCGAAGACCGATCGAGGGCTTGCGGGCGCGCGTTCCAGGGGAGGCGAAAATGAAACTCTACGGCGCGTACATGGCTGCAAATCCGCGACGAGTGAAAGTCTATCTCGCGGAAAAAGGCCTCGATATCGAGCAAGTCGACTTCGATCCGCCCTATCTCGAAATGAAAACGCCCGACTTCTACGAGCGCAGCCCAACCGACCGCATTCCCGTGCTGGAAATGGACGACGGCAGTTTTCTTCCGGAATCGACTGCGATCATCGAATATATCGAAGCAAGACATCCCGAGCCAAACATGTTGGGCGCGACCGACGAAGAACGCGCCCGAGCACGGGCGATAACCTCGATAGTCTCGGATCTGGTGATCCCGATGGGCAATTATATCCGCCACACCGACCCTGATTTCCTGGTGTCGCGCGGTCTGGAGCCGAGAGCGGAAATCGCCGCCTTCTTCGAGCCGTCGGTAGGTCGCGGGCTCAACGCCTTGGAAGCCGTACTCGGCGACAAGCCCTTCCTGTTGAACGACCGCCCGATGATTCCCGACTGCCACTGCTTCGCGTTGTTTCACGCCTGCATCGACAAGTTCACGTACGAATTGCCAGCCAAGTTTGCCAACCTAAATGCTTGGTACCGCCGCTTCGAAGAACGTCCCAGCGCTCAGGCCTGACCTCGTTGCATGCAGGGGCTAACGTGACATTGATCTCGTCATTGCGATCAACGACCCGAAACTCCGCGTCAAACCTTGTCGACCAAAAACAATTAGGTCTACACCGGGCCATGACCAGCACCCACATCCCGCGATTTTCCCTGCAGACCGAGGCGGTCAGCCGGCTCAGATCTGAGATCATCGAAGGCGAACTGTCGCCAGGCACGCGCCTGCAAGAGCGTCTGCTATGCGACAAGTACGGCATTTCGCGCTCGCCCCTGAGGGAAGCCTTTCAGGTGCTCGCCTCGGAATCGTTGATCGACATCCTGCCGAACAAGGGCGCCATCGTGACGGCGCCGACGCCATCGCTGGCGCTTCAGAACCTCGCCTTGCTGCGCGCGCTGGAACTGCTCGCGATCCGCTTGGCCGCCGAACATGCGAGCGACGAGCAAATCGCATTGGTCGCCGAGGCGGACGCGACCATGACCCAAGCGGCTGCAAACGGCGACATGCAGGCCTTTTTCAAGGCAAACAACGATGTTCATCGGCGGATCGTGCTCGCCAGCGGTAACACGCCGTTGGCCGACGCGCATCTGGTGACTTCGCGGCAGCTGATCCGCATCCAGAACCTCGACGGGCCGCTCGAGCATATGGTGAGCGAAGGCGTTCACGAGCACCATGAAATCATCGTCGCGCTTAAGAACCACGACGCCGACAGGGCGGCTGCGCTGTTGGGCGCGCACCTCGCCACGGTCGAAGAAAATTTGCGGGCTCGGCTGCGGCGCTGGAGCGATGCGACGAAGGGCTAGATCCGCCAATATTGTCGATTGACTAATGGTCGACAATCTTGAAAACCAAGGTCGGCGGCGGGAGTCGGCTGAATATGCGCGCCTGTGCGCGGCACGCCGGCTGTCGCAACGACCAAGAAACAAAGGAGAGGTGCTCTCCGCGGCCTCGCATCGCTTGCGCGTCCTCGGCACCTATCGCGTGAGAGATTTGAATGGCCACCGGTAACATAGCACCTCCCCTCAAACTTTCTACCAAGATCGCTTATGCCTTCAGCGGGATGCCTGCGCTGATCGAACAGCGCGGCCTGTCGACGTTTCTCCTGGTCTTCTACAATCAGGTGATCGGGCTTCAGGCGGGCATGGTCGCGACGGTGCTCCTCATCTCTTCGATCTGCGACGCCATCTTTGACCCGATCGTCGGTCAGTTCTCCGACGACTTCCGTTCCCGCTGGGGCAGGCGTCATCCCTTCATGTACCTGGCGATCATCCCGCTTTCGCTGAGTTATGTCCTGCTATGGGCGCCGCCGGCGGGCTGGTCGCAGAATGCCCTGTTCTTCTACCTGCTGGGGACGCTTATTATAGTCCGGCTGTCGGATTCGGTGTTCGAACTGCCGGCTGCTGCTCTCCTGCCCGAGCTGACTCAGGATTATAACGACCGCACTCGTATCATTTCGCTGCGCTTGATGCTGGGCCTCCTGAGCGGGATGGTCATGACGATGCTGGCGTATCGCGTGTTCCTGCGCGAGGACGTCACTGGCGGCGGTGGCGTACTCGCTCGCTCGGGCTATTTCGGCTACGGCCTGTGTTCTGCGCTGGTCATCGTGGCGGCGATCCTGATCGCCTCGCTGGGCACGCATCGGCGCATCCCCTTCCTGGCACGGCCGCAGAGACGATCAGGGTCACTGAGCGAAATTTTTCAGACCATGCGGGGAACGCTCGGGAATCCCTCTCTGGTCGCCTTGCTGTGCATGGGCGTGCTGATGTCGACCTCAAACGGGGCGAAATCGGCGCTGGATCTCTATTTCGGTCTGTATTTCTGGGGGCTTTCGCAATCCCAGCTGGCCATGCTGGTTGCGGCGACTTTTGTCGGCACCGTGCTCGGCGTGCTGTTCGTCTCGCCGCTGTCGCGTCGCGTGGGGAAGCGACGGGCCGCCGCCTATATGATGATCCTGGGCATTGTGGGGAATGTCGGCCCTGTCCTTGGCCGGCTGGTCGGGATCATGCCGGCGAATGGCAGCTCGGCCCTGTTCACAATCCTGTTCGTCGACAACCTCCTCACCTTCTGCGTTGCGACAATGACCAGCGCGTTGATGAGCTCGATGCTGAGCGACGTTGTCGAGGATTCCGAAGTGCGCACTGGGCGTCGGTCCGAGGGGCTGGTGATGGCAGCCGACAATGTCGTGCGAAAGCTCGTCGCCAGCGTCGGCATTTTCGTCTCCGGTGTGCTGCTGACAGTGATCAACTTCCCAACCAAGGCTGCACGTGGTGCCGTGCCGCCCGAGGTGGTGGCCAAGCTCGCCTATGGCTATCTCCCAATCACCGTCTTCTATCTCGTCGCTCTGTGCATCCTCAGCTTCTACCGGATCAACAAGCGAGTCCACGAAGCCAATGTCGAGACTCTGCGACAGCGCCTTGCCGACGAAGCGTAAGGGTCCTGCGATGTATCGCGGAAACTCGCCGTGCAAGCCCTGCACCGCGAACGCGGATGACCAGTAACGGATAGACGCTGTCAGATGGGCTTGAACACAGCGCCTGGTTCGCCCATCAAACGGCCAGCGTTGCGCATGGCATCCCAAGAATGGCCGGGCATTAAGTCGGCTGGTGAGGGAATTGGCGTCGTAGCCGTTTCGCGTCAGCCCCGGCGTCCAAGCCTTTTGCCAAGTAATGCGATTTCCCGTTCTCCGGCGCTTAGCGTCTCGGGTGACGTGTGGACGGAGTAGTTGCCAAGGGCCAATTGATGACGGTGTGGCGCTGCCGAACCCAGAACGAACTCGACATCCGTTTCCGCCTCGAAAGTCACAGCAAGGTCGGATTGCTCAAATACAACCAGTTCGCCGGTGTGGATGTTATCTGGGTGCGCGAGAGAACCCGATGCAACGGCGATCCACAGAACGCTATGACGAAACGGCGGCTGATAGCGCCAGGACTCGCCGGCGCTTAGCCTCACCGCAAGATAGTTGATCTCCATCGCCGCCGAAATCCGGCTCTTCGCTCCGGCGTATTCGCCGAAAAGAACGCGGGCGGGACCGCTGGGTGTGATCTCGTGGGCATCGACGTAAAGGCTCTCTGGCTGGGAAAGCTCCAGTTCGAGCGGTAACGCAATCCATAACTGGAACCCAAGCATCGCGCCGTCATCAATGCCACCACCGTGCCACATTCCGCGGCCCGCCATCATCCATTCGACGGAGCCCGATGTCATCCGGCCGCGATAGCCGTCATGATCGATATAGTTGACGGTTCCGTTGGACAGGTATGTCAATGTCGCGATGCCTGAATGCGGGTGAACACCGCCGTCAAACGCGGGGCCATCGTAGTCGATAAAGTCGAGAAAGACGAAGGGCTTTAGAATCTCGCCCAGATCGCCGGGGCTCATGAGCCTCGTGACAGGCCCGTGATTCTGGCCCCGGCTGCGCAGAACGATCTTCCGCTGCGGTTCGCCGTCGCTCATGACGGTCACGCCTCGGCAGCTTTCGCGGCCATCGTCGCCTTCGCCCACCAGACCAGCTCGTCGAGAGCAGTCTTGGCAGAGGGCAACAGGTTCGCTTCGATCTCCTCGATCGGCTTGTTGCCGAACATCGGGTAAATGGTCATGAAATCGCCGCCGCCGATGTGAACGGCTGCGTGCGTCGAAACCATTTGCAGCTCGACGGCGATCGACCGGAGATGCTCGATGGCACGGGCTGCGCCGACGCCGCCATAGCCGATGGCGGTGAAGGGCTTGCGAGTCCATTCCTTGTAGGCTTGGTCGAGCGCGTTCTTGAGGGCGCCGGTGATCGAATGGTTGTACTCGGCAACTACGAAGATGAAGCCATCGAAGCGGGCGACAGTTTCCTGCCAGCGGATCGCCTCGGGATTCTGGCTCGGCATCCATATATTCGAGGCCATTTCATCGAAGAAAGGCAGCGGGTGATCGCGCAGGTCGACCAGCTCCATCTCCATGTCGCCGCGGGCCTCGGCCTGCTTCAAAATCCATTGTGCCGGCGTGTCGGCGAATCGGGTGGGACGGGTTGAGCCGACGATGACGGCGATTCTAGGCTTAGAATTCATAGTAACCTCGGGTATGCTGGTTTCTTGCCGTAACCAGATTACGGGAGGCCGATACGATCGGACAAGGAGGCACTTTGGCGACACTAGCTAACCACGAGGATACCGCCCGTTGCGAACACATCAGCCGGATGCTCGCGCGGATCAGCGACAAATGGACGCTGCTGGTAGTGCGCGTGCTCGGGCATGGCCCGTACCGCTTCAACGCGCTGCGTCGCGAGGTCGGCGAGATCAGCCAAAAGGTGTTGGCGTCGACGCTGAGAGACCTTGAGGAAAACGGCTTTGTCTCAAGGACCGTTACGCCCGTCACGCCGCCGCAAGTCGAATATGCGCTCACGGACCTCGGCCTGGAATTCCTGCACCCGGTCCAGACGCTCGCCGAATGGGTAATCGGAAACGCTTCCCGAATAGACGCGGCGCGCGCGGACTTTGCGGAGCGGCGTGCGCATGAAACGCCAAAGTGACCATCATGCCCCGGGGGCTGCCAACGCGTGCGCCTCGGGCAATGACGGCAATAGGATTTATGTAGTCCCAAGCCGCCATCTCGTGGTCGCGATTACCTCCAGCGCATACGGTCACGGTCGATCGCCGCTCCGTTTCGAGCAGATGATCTCGCTGGCCTAAAACGCGCGCGCGGAGCTTCGTCCGCTACGGCGGTCAACGTCCAGCGATCACCATTTGCGGCTGATCTGGAAAAGAACCGTGCGCGGCATGCCCGCCAGGCCCGAAGGTACCGACGTCACGCCCGAGCGACCGATGAGATAGTGCCGATTGCCGACGTTCTTGGCGATGATCTGCAAATTCCATTTGCGATCTGACGTCGATATCCCGGCACCGAGATTGACCAGGTCGTAGGCCGGCTCACTGACGATCGCGATATTGGTCGGATCGAAATAGGTCCGGTCCTGCCAGTAATACTCGCCGCGAATATATGTAGGTAACCCGCCGATTTCGAACCCGTATTGGGCGCTCGCGGAGAAGGTCGAGTGGGGCGATTGGATCATGTGATTGCCGCTCGCGTCATAGGTTCGAGCTGCCGCGTTGAAGCGCGGAGAGCCGGTGACGTATGACACCAGACCCGGCGGCACCGCCGACCCGGTGAAGTTTACGTAGCGAGCGTCGAGCAGCGAGTAATTTGCGCTCAGCTCAAGCTTTGCGAACGGCTTGGCGGCCGCTTCGATTTCCAAGCCCTTGACCCGAGCATTTGCCGCATTGCCGATCGCCACGATGCCAGGGGCAAGAAGCCCCTGCACCTGGAGATCCTTATAATCGTATTTGAACGCGGTGATGTTGACTCGCAGGCGCTGGTCGAACCAGCTGCTCTTGATGCCGCCCTCATATGCCCACAGGCTTTCCGGACGATAATTCAGGGTCGCGGGATTGGTCGACGAATAGTTTGTTCCCCCGCTCTTGAAGCCCTTCGTCGCCGACGCGTAGAGCATAATGCCGGGCGCGAGCTTCACGTCGATGCCGAATTTCGGGGTCCAGGCAGTAAAGGTCTGATCGGCATGTTCCGTCACCGGAAAGCCGGGCATCTGCGCACCCGGCGTGGCAGGGTTGAGCGACGTCCGGTTGATGAACGTATCCAGGAGCTTCTGGTCCGAGGTGTATCGGATGCCGGCAGTAAGCCCGATCGCCGGGATCGGGCGATACGTCACCTGGGCGAAGCCGGCATAGGATCGGGCGTTGGAAACTGGAAGCGCGGTCGCTTGAAGCGCTCGAGCCGGTGGAGTCACGGCCGAGACCGGGGACTGGACGAGCACGGAACTGTTCTGGGTCTCGTTGAAGTAATAGGCACCCACGATCCCGTCGAAGCGGGGCAAGTTCAGCGTCAGGTTGAATTCCTGGCTGACGTTATGCGAGCGATCGGATTGCCGGCCGATATTGGAGCTGATCTCGGTGCCGTCGCTGTCGAACGACAGGTCGAACTGGCTGCGCCGATAGGCGCTGATGGACTTGAATTTCAGCACGCTCGACAACTGAATGTTCGCTTCAGCGGAGACACCCCACAGGGTGTTCCTGGTGATCTGGGGATCGTTGACCGCGACGCTGGTATAGTCGCCGATCAGGCTGGATGCGATCGGCGCGGTCGCCAGCGGCGCGAGGAGATGATCGTAGTTGTCGAAGCGCTCCTTGTTGTGCGCCCAGTCGCCGCGCAGGATGATCTCAACTGCATCGCTTGGCGTGTAGCGCAGCTGGCCGCGTAAGCCACCCCGCGTCGCGCCGCCCAGATCGGGCTTGCCGGGTACGAGGTTGTCGACATAGCCGTCTCGTGTGAAGAAACTACCCGCTAGGCTCGCTTGCAGAACACCCTTCTCGATCGGCCCGCTGACATACCCCTTGGCTTGGAACGTGCCAAAATTGCCCCCGGCCAGGTCGATCTCACCGCGAGGGTCGTCCCCGGGCTTGCGCGAGATGATATTGAATGTGCCGCCGACCGCGTTGCGGCCATAGAGCGTCCCTTGCGGGCCTCGGAGAACTTCGATCCGCTCCACGTCGAGATAATCCGAAAGCTGCGCATAGGGACGGGCGATATAAACGCCGTCCACTTGCGTGCTTACTTCGGGATCCGACCCGTTATTGACGTTGCTGCTGCCGATGCCGCGAACGTAGATGAGTGGGTTGGTCCCGGTCTGCGAGATGCTGAGGTTAGGAATCAGCTGCATCGCGTCCTTGACGTTGGCGATACCCGATGCCTCGAGGCGATCGGCGGACAGGACCGTGATCGCAAGCGGCGTGCTCTGAGCTTTCGTGCTGCCGGTCTTAGTAGCCGTGATGACGATATCGTCGAGGCCATTGGACTTGGATTTATCCGGCGACGCCGCAGGAGCGTCCTGGGCATGCACCGCAATCGGCGCGAGTATCGTTCCGGCCAGCAGCAGCGAGACGGCTCGCCCAAGCGTGATGAACGACGTGCCCGCATTGATGTGACCGGGACGCAGAGACGCGCGATGGGTCATGATGCCCTCTCCTGATGAAGCTCGCCTTATCGGGGAACCCGTTGTTAGCTTGTACTATCGATAATACAACATAGGCGTCAAGCGCATTTGTCCACGGGCAATTGCTCTAGCCGTGATCAGGACTGAGTTGGGATGTGGACGATCAAGGTCGCGGATCGACGAGATCGCGCGTGTCGAGTGACATATGAACTTCGAACGTCGTTGGCGACGCCAGTATCTCGACATAACCGATCAGATTGCCGTGCCCGTCCAAATAACGCCGCCTTACCTGGATGAGAGCATCGCCAACCGATTGGTTGAGCAATGGCGCCACGACCGGGTCGGCAAGGACTGCGCTGACAACCTGGCTGCCCGAGACGATAGACACGCCGCTTTCGGCAAGGAGCCGATACAATGTCAGGGCCTCGAGCTGTTCGCGGCTGAAATTCTTGGCGATGCGCTGCGGGACATAGGTGGTGATGTAGAAGATTGGTTGCGCGGCGGCCTTGCGCAAGCGCACGGCGCGCTGAAAAACCTCAGTCTCATCGCATTTGAAGATGGCCTGCACATGAGCGGGCGCCTTCACAAAATCAAACTCCAGCAGGTCGACGCTGGTCTTTCGTCCGATATCGGTGATTTGCGCGATCAGATCGGAGACTGGGGTATGCAATTGAGACGGACGAACGGTGGCGGCAACGAACGTGCCGACCCCTTGCCGCCGCTCGACAAGACCTTCGCGGCCCAATGTCGCCAGCGCGGCGCGCACCGTCACGCGTGACACACTGAACAACCGCGCGAGTTCATCCTCGGTCGGCATGAGGCCACCCGGTTCGTACTGGCCGTTCAGGATCCTGTCGCGCAAGACGAGGAATATCTGGTGATGAAGCGCCGTGCCGGGCAATCGCTTCAGGGCACTCGCCGAGCTGGCACTATCCGGTTTTGCTGCCACCTTGCTCATCCTGCGATCCCCAATTCTTTCTATGGGTGCCCCACCCGCCTGTCCATAGCGCGTGGCGCTATTGACAGGTTATGTTGTACTAATAATAGGATGTCTCACAATACTAATAGTGCCAGCCTCGGAGAGTGATCGATGAAATTGTACGGCGCGCGGATGTCGGCCAATGCCCGGCGGGTCAAAGTCTATTTGATCGAGAAAGGGATTTCGCTCGAGCAGGTCGACTTCGAAATCCCCTATTCGGAGATGAATACCGAGGCGTTTGCGCAGAAGAGCCCTACCTTGCGGATTCCGGTGCTCGAGCTCGACGACGGGTCGAGCATCGTCGAATCGATCGCGATCATCGAGTATCTGGAGGAACTGTATCCCGAACCCAACATGCTCGGCGCAACACCCGAGGAGCGTGCTTTCACGCGAATGATGTCCTCCATCGTCACCGATCTCGTACTTCCGATTGGCACTTATGTTCGGCACCGGGGCGTCGACCCTGGCTTCCTCGAGAGCCGCGGGCTGCGCCGCTATCCCGAAATGGCGGAGTTCTTCCTCGGCACGGTCAATCGCGGGCTCGGCGCGTTTGAGACGCTGATGGGCGATAACGAGTTCCTGACCGGCAACCGACCGATGATTCCCGACTGCCACGCCTACGCCATCCTGCAAGCGTGCGTCGAAAAGTTCGATTATGAGTTCACCGACCGCGTCCCGCGTCTCGCTGCCTGGTACGAGCGATTTTCGACGCGTCCCAGCGCTCCGATGTAGCGCTGGTCGTGGCGCGCACGCCAATTCTAGCCGGGCGACGGACAAAAATGTACCCGGCTCGCCTTCGGAGAGCCGGGTACATTCCCCCTTATGGATTCAGTGCCAGGTTTCTAGCCGACGGCGATTACCGAGCGAACCTGAGCAGTCGCGGCATCGGCCCAGGCCTGCGAAACATCGGACAGTGGCCGCACGTTTACCGCCATCGGGGAAACCGCATCGGCAGCACTCGCGAGAATGTCGGCAACGAGCGCGCGCATCCTGGCCTTGGGCGGGAAGTTCGCCGTACCGCTGCCAAGGATTTCCAGGCGCGAACCGCGCAGGACGGATGACGGCAAGCTGATGTGCCGACCCGCCATCTCGCCAATCGACACCAGGCGGACCGACGCTCGGTTGCCTGCGGCCGCGAGATCGGACTTCATCAGGCTCTCGATCAGGATCTCGACGGGTCGGCCCCACAGGTAATCCAGCACGACGCCGATGCCGCGCGCTGCTTCCGCTGCAAAAGCCGCAGCAAGCTCGCGCTCGGGAAGATTGAGGTCGATCGTCGCGTCGGCGCCGAGTGCTTCGAGCACATCGAGCCGGCGTCCGGCCGCGATAATTCTTCCTGCCTTCAGCGTGCGGGCAGCGTTGATCGCCGCCCGGCCTGCAGCCCCGGTCGCACCCAGCACGAGGACCGTTTCGCCAGCACGCAACTTGCCGCGCCACATAAGCGGCAACCACGCCGCCAGGGCCGGATTGACCACGGCCGCGGCAACCGGATCGCTCAAGCCGTCGGGCACCGGGACAGTCCAGGCAGCCGGCGCGCGCTCGGCCATCGCTCCGAAGGGCCGCCGAAAGGTCGAAAAATAGACTCGCGCGCCGTCGTCGAGCGCGCCGACCCCGTCCATTCCGCAGACGACGGGAAGCGCGGCGGCGGCCGGGCTGCTATAGTGCGTCCCGGCCGCGATGGCACGATCGATCGGCTTGATCGCCGCTGCGCGGACGTGGACGAGCGTTTCGCCGCGTCGGATGTCGGGCTCCTGGAACACCCCCGGACGGGGAAGGTCACCCAGCTTGTCGAGAATGGCCGCCTTCATCGCGCGCTCACGAGATGAACCGCGTTTCGCCGAGTGGTTCGTCGATGACGCGATTTTCAATATAGCCCAGCCCTTCGATTTCGATCCGCACGGTCTGGCCGACCTTCAGCCAGCGCGGCGGATCATAGGCAGCGGCGACGCCGTGCGGCGTCCCGGTCGCCAGAATATCACCGGGCTCGAGCGTCATGACTTGCGTTACATAAGCGATCTGATCGGCAATCTTGTTGACCATCTCCGCGGTATTACCGTCCTGGACGACGACGCCGTCGACCAGGGTACGAAGACGCAGATTCTGCGGGTCCGCGACCTCATCGGCCGTCGTCAACCACGGTCCGCAGGGACCGTGGGTATCGAACGATTTTCCGAGGGTCGCGGTAGGCGCCTTGAGCTGCCAATCCCGCACGCTTGCATCGTTGGTCACCATGTAACCAGCGATCACCTTATAGGCGTCCTCGCGCGCGACATGGCGGCAACGGCGCCCAATCACCACCGCCAGTTCGGCCTCATAGTCGAACTGATCGGAAATGGCGGGCAAGTGCATCACATCATAGGGACCGGTAATGCAACTCGTCTGCTTGTTGAACCACACCTGATTGGACAGATCGGGTATCGGATGCCCCTTCTTGCGGACCTCCTCGACATGGCTTGCATAGTTGAAACCGATGCCGAGAAACTTGCGCGGACGGAGCAGCGGCGCAAGCAAGCGAACATCAGCCAGCGGTACGCCATCCGTCACCCCGTCGAGCGCGGCACGTGCTGCGGTCATGGCCGGCTCGCCCTCTTCGAGGAGCGACTCCATGGTGCGCGGCAGCGCAAGATCGAGCGAATCGAACGCCACTACGCGCTCATTGACGATCGCCCCGAGGGTCGGCTCGCCCTCGCGCAGATAGGTCACCAGCTTCATGCCACCGGCTCCTTGGCGACGATCGTGCCTTCAAACGCGATCGCGAGCGTGCGGCTGGCGAACAGGGCTGCACCATTTTCAAAGACGATTTCGTCGGTCGACGTCGTGATCGCGATATTGCCGCCAGCTTGCGGTGCAGGGAGCGGGCCAGTCGCGGTGATCATATTCGTCTCGACGGTATAGCGATCCGGGCCGAGCGGCGTGATCCGCAGGTTCATCCAGTTATGCCGGGACAATTTTGGCGGGCGGGCGCCGAACGCCGTCCGGATTTCGTCGATTCCGTTCACCTCGAAATGCGGGGTCTTGATCGACCCCTTCTCGCTGAACAGCGACGCAATGCGATCGCCTTGGGCGTTGTCAGCGCACCAGCAGAACTCCGTCAGCAGCGCGGATATCGCAGCAACGCGGTTGGCGTCGACCAATTCGGGCATGCCCTTCTCCTCTTACGGCCATCGAACGCGGCCAAGCTTGGCTTCGATTAGTAGATTGCCTGATGGTCGACAATATGTAATCTTCCAACCAATTGCATAAGCCGGATTAGGAGGATGTCATGATGGCTACGATCGATCGCGCGCGCGATCTCGCGACGGCCTACCCCAAAGCGGTCAAGCCCTCGAAGCTTGCCCATGTCGTCATTCGCTCGCCGCGATTCGCCGAGAGTCGCGCCTGGTGGGCGACGGTACTCGACGCCGCGCCGTCCTATGAGAATGAACAGCTCAGCTTCATGACCTATGATGACGAGCATCACCGCATCGGCATCATCAACATGCCGCACCTGCAGGGCCAGGACATGGGCAATGCCGGGCCTGAGCATATCGCTTTCACCTATGATGAGGTTGGCGCATTGCTGGCCACGTATCGCCGTCTCAAGGGCGAGGGCATCGAGCCGTTCTGGTGCATTAATCACGGCCCGACGATCTCGATGTATTATCGAGACCCCGACCTGACCAAGGTCGAACTGCAGTACGACGTGTTCGACACAGAGGGCACGCAGGCATTCTTCGATAGCGGCGCGTACGAAGAGAATTTCATGGGGATTATCTTCGACCCCGAGGAGATGATCAAAGACTATGAGGCAGGGCGCCCGGTCGAGGACATCACGCGTCGCCCCAAGCTGCCCGAAGGCTTGACGCCTTGGGATATGCACCGCGGCTGAGCAACTCCAAACAGCCTCCGATGAAGGTCCGCCCCACGGACGTCAGGCTGCTCGACACTGCGGTCGAGCATTTCGGCCGACTGGGGTTGAAAGGTGCGAGTACGCGCCTGATCGCGGCAGAAGCGTCGGTGCCGATGTCGCTGATCACCTATCATTTCGGTGGGAAGGATCAGCTCTACCTCGCGGCCGCCGAGCACATTGCCACCAGCATGCGGGAATGGATGCGCCCCGCGCTCGATCGTGCCGACGCCATCGCCGCCGATCAGGGGAGCGCAGAGGCGTCCAGGCGCGCGCTGCATATCATCTGCGAGCGTTTCATCGAGATACTCATGAACAAGGAAACCGAGGCACTCGCTCGGTTCATCGTGCGCGAGCAAGCCGATCCGAGCGAAGCGTTTTCGCTGATCTATGAGTCGGCAATGGGAGTAACGATTAGCCGGGTCGCCGACCCGATCGCCGCCGCCGTTGCTTCCCCGATGGATCCTCAGGAAGCCCGGCTCCGGTCCGTCGCCCTGCTCGGCCAGATGCTCGTCTTTCGCGTATCGAAAGCGACCGCGCTCGCCGCCAATCAATGGACCTCGTTTTCCGCTGAACATGTCGCGATGATCAAGCGGATCGTGGCCGATCATCTCGATGCCATCGTTGATGCGATCGCAAAACCAAGCAGCGGCGAACGAGGCTGACGGGCCCTGCCGGGGGCTTCAGAACGTCACATGCCGGACATTGGCCCGTGCGCGGCGAGCTTCGCTGGCAAGGCGAATTCGCCGCGCCGTCGGCTCCATCAGATGTTCCTAGTAAGCGGGACGCGCCTGCGCCCCGTGATTCACGCCGGACCGGACGTTGCGTCCGCCAGCGCCGGGTCTATGGCCCCGTCGTGCGTCCGCAGCTTGTTGAGCGTGCGCATGATCTCGGTGACCGGGAACGGACGAATGCTGACTTCGTCCCCGATCCATGCGCAGAGCGGCTGAGCGGAGTCGTAGGCCGGCCAGGCAAGTCCGTTCGGGCTTTCCGGCACCCCTGCGGTTGCAAAGGATATCCAGGCCTGCTGCACCAGGTCGGAAACCTGACGATCGGTCGCGTCATAGGCGC
>FSUN01000056.1_pt1 | contig 12553 bp, 10 predicted proteins | sample 1637451 | NCBI WGS metagenome assembly FSUN01 (sample SAMEA3914816, study PRJEB12502) | metagenome | biome: forest; material: soil | place: USA | collected 2011-09-16 | depth 0.3 m
GGCGACCTCGGGTCGCTCAGCGCGGGCCGCCAGTACGCTCCCTCCTACATCGCTATCGCCGGGCACGGCGCGGCGATGGGTGGCGGCCTTTTTGGTAACGGCAACACGCTCCTGACGGTGGTCGGTGGCATGCCGATCCGCTTCAACAACTCGCTCCTTTATTCTTCACCCACGGTCGCCGGGCTCAAGGCACAGTTCGAATACACCACCGGCAGCGAGAACAACGTGAGCGGCCCGACAGCGGTGGGAACGACTACCACGACTGCAAGTGCAGGGCGCGGCTTCGACCTCGGTCTGTTCTACAAGGCCGGCGCGTTCGATTCGGCATTGACCACTTGGCGCGTGAAGGCCGCGACGTACGTGACAGCCGGCGAATCCGGACTTGCGACCAAGCAAGGGGTGCAGTTGGTCGCCAACTACGACTTCGGATTCATGAAGCTATATGGGCTCTACGTCGAAGGCAAGATCAGCGGAAACAACTACGAAAAGATCACCAAGGTGCAGTCGAAATCACACGGCGAAGGTGTGAGCGCGCAAGTGCCGATCCTCGCCAAGAGCAAGTTGTACTTCGCCTGGTCCCGTATCGACGACGAATCGCTCCTGAACCAAGACGGCACACTGATCGGCGTTGCCTATGCCTACGACATCCTCCCCGGCTACAAGGTTTATGCCAGCTGGGGCAAGCTGCTCAACAGCGCCAACTCGAACTACGCGCTCCTGGACGGCGGCGACGTCCTTGGAAACGTGACGCGGGCCGGCTTCAATCCTCGAGGCTTCATGACCGGGCTCAACTACGCGTTCTGAACGATATCGCTGCCCAGATCGGCGGCTCGCCGCGGTCCGTTTGCCAGGGCCGCGGCGACCCATAGCAACTGCGGAACTACGCCCGCCCTCATACGACCTTCGTATCAGACGTGGATAAATCGGTATTAGTCTGGCGATTTGACGAGGCAGATAATTAGGCCATGTGCCAAGCTGGCGATGTCGAGGATCGATATCCAAAAGGCAGGAAGTAATTGGAGACAAGTTTTGGAAACGATCCAGACAATTACCCAGATCATGACGAATGGCCTAACGACGGGTTCATTCTATATTCTAATGGCGCTCGGGTTTACGCTCATTTTTGGTATTCTCAGACTCGTTAATTTCGCTCATGGCGAGTTTTATATGTTGGGCGCATTTGGGGTTTATTGGCTCGACACGCAATTCGGCCTGCCGTTTTTCTTGTCACTGGTGTTATCGACAATCGGCGTCTCATTCATTGGCGCGATCGTCGAACGTGTCGTGTTTGCACCAATTCGAACGCGCGAGATGAGCATGATGATGAGCGCGCTCGGACTGCAGATCACGATCCAGGGCGTGATGGCCGTCTACCAGGGGACGGAAAGTCTGTCCCTCGCTCCGCCGATTGAAGGCGTCTTCCGGTCGAACTGGATTACGTTCCCCTATGAACGAATGGTCGTGGTCGCGGCCTCCATCATCGTGCTGGCCGGCTTCTACGGCTTCATTCGCTTCACGCGGCTCGGGCAAGCCCTGCGAGCAGTGGCTCAGGACCCGGAAGCGGCTGCCATGCAAGGCATTCCCGTAGAGCGCGTTCGAATCGTCGCGTTCGCGGCGGGATGCGGCTTGGCTGCCATTGCTGGCGGGCTGATTGGCCCCGTCTTTTCGCTCAACGTGTACATGGGCCAGGGCGCCTTATTGAAGGCATTCGTGGTCGTCATCATCGGCGGCCTCGGCAACGTGGGTGGTGCGGTGCTTGGCGGTCTGCTGCTGGGATTGGCCGAGAGCACGTTTTCGACGCTGTTTGGCGGACTGACCTCAGACATGCTGGGGTTCCTGATGATCATGCTCGTTCTGCTCCTGAAGCCCAATGGACTCCTCGGAGGCAAGCATGCGTAATTGTCGATTCGGCAAGGTAGCCGGCGTGGCAGTTGCGGTGTTAGTGGCAGGGTGCGCGATTCCGGCCCTCGTCCAGGACGATTTCTGGATGCACGTCATCGACATGGCCCTGATCAATGCGCTGATTGGGCTTGGCCTGAACGTGATCCTGCGCACCGGGCAGATCTCGTTGGGGCACGCCGCTTTCATGGCGGTCGGCGCATACGTCTCGGCGCAGCTCAGTTTGAGGGCTGGCGTGCCGCTGCTCTTCTGTTTCTTAATCGCCGGCGTATCCGCGGGAGTCTTGGGCGGGCTGTTGGGCCGCCTGATCCTGAGGCTGAAGGGCGTCTACTTTGTGCTCTTCACCTTCGCACTGAACGAATTCGGTGTTCTGTTCGCCAAGAACTTCAAGGCGATCACCGGCGGAAACAACGGCATCACGGGCATCCCATCGCCGACCATTCCCTTCCTGGAGAAATCGCTGCGCGACCCTGGCGATTATTTCTACCTGGCGCTCACGACGGTCGTGATCGCCTATTTCCTGATCCGGTTGTTGTACCAATCCTCGTTCGGTCGGGCGATGGATGCGGTGCGTGAATCCGAGGTGCTGGCGGCCTCGACCGGATACGACCCGATGAAGATCAAGACGATGGCGTTCGCGCTGGGCTGCGCACTTGCGGGACTGGGTGGCAGCCTCTTTGCACACTTCCTCCTGTACATCTCGCCGTTCAGCTTCACTTTCTGGCAATCGGTCAACTTTCTTCTCATCAACATCATCGGGGGCACCTCGTCCATTCTCGGGCCCTTGATAGGTGCACTCGTCCTCACTCCACTACCAGAATTGCTCAGGGACTACGTGATCTGGCAGCAGGTTCTCTATGGTCTGCTCCTGATGCTCTTCATGCGGTTCCTCCCCGATGGCATCACAACACTTCCCGTCAAAGTCGGGCGCCTCTTCCGATCGACGGGCGAACGCCGTGTCGTCCTGCCGCCCATCGCCTCGAAGGAGCAACCATGAGTGCGCTTCTGGAGATTCGATCCCTGGTCAAGGATTTCGGCGGCGTGCGTGCCGTCAACGAGATCTCCTTCGAAGTTCCTGACGGCGCCGTCGTCGGCCTGCTTGGCCCCAACGGCGCAGGCAAGACGACGCTGTTCAATGCGGTAACGGGCACCTTTGCGCCGACCTCCGGGCAGGTGAGCTTCGCAGGCCAGGACATCACGCGCCTGGCCTCCCATCAGCGCGTGGCGCTCGGATTGGTCCGTACCTTCCAGGCGAACGTCCTCTACAACCAGTCCACGGTTCTCGAGAACGTGATGCGAGGGTTTGCCGTCCGGCGCTCGACCGGCTTGCTCGGAAGCATGCTCGGGACGGCCGGGAGTCGGCGCGAAGACGATGAGATTCTCGGCAAGGCGATCGAAATCCTACGCACCGTCGAACTCGAACGACACCGCGACGAGCTGGCCAGCCAGTTGGCTTATGGACATCAGCGCGCCCTCGGCGTGGCGATTTGCCTGGCGACTCAGCCGCGCCTCCTGATGCTCGACGAGCCGGTCGCTGGAATGAATGCCTCGGAATCCGCTCAGATGGCGCGGATTATCCAGAACCTGAATGCCAGCGGGATGACCATCTTGCTGGTGGAGCACGACCTCAAATTCGTCATGGGACTGTGCAGCCATCTGGTCGTCATGAACTACGGTCGCAAGATCGCCGAGGGTGCGCCCGCGGACGTGCGTGCCGATCCCGCAGTGATTGCCGCCTACCTTGGAGACTATGTGCATGCTGTGGCTTGACATTCGAGACCTGCACGTTTCGTATGGCTCGCGTCGTGCGCTGCAAGGTGTGAGCATTCAGGTTGATGCTGGCCAGACCGCCTCGATCATCGGGGCCAACGGCGCCGGGAAGAGCACGCTGCTCAAGGCGCTCATGGGTTTGATCAAGCCCTCGTCGGGACGCATTAGCTTCAAAGGAAGCCGAATCGACGGACTCGCATCAACCGCGATCGTGAAGTCGGGACTGGCAATATCCCCTGAGGGACGCAGGCTCTTCCCGGAACTCACCGTGCGCGAGAACCTGATGATGGGGGCGTATCAGCGACCCGTTGCGGAGGCGCGCAAATCGCTCGAGGAGATTCATGCCTATTTCCCACTGCTTGCAGAGCGCGGAAAGCAGCTTGGCGGCAGCCTTTCAGGAGGGCAGCAGCAGATGGTGGCGATCGGGAGAGCGCTGATGGCGAAGCCGAGCCTTCTCCTGCTTGACGAACCCTCGCTCGGCTTGGCGCCGAAGGTTGTCGCTGAAATCGCGGCGATCATCGGCCGTATCAGTCGAACAGGAATCTCCGTCATCCTGGTGGAGCAGAACGCAGCGATGGCTCTGGCGATGTCAGACGTCGCCTACGTCCTGCAGAACGGTGTCGTCACGGTGTCCGGCACCGGCCGAGAGTTGCTCGGAAACGAGCACGTACAAAGATCATATCTGGGCATGTAGGCCCTAGGAGCAAAGGCGTGACACGACTATTGGGCATTGATGTGGGCGGTACGTTCACCGACCTGTTCTTCCTCAATGAGGAGACCGGCGAGATCGCCATAAGCAAGGCGTCGACGACCCCGGGCAACCAGGCCGTCGGGCTGTTCAACGCGATGAAGAGTGCCAACATCGAGCCCGCGGGCATCGATTTGTTGATCCATGGAACCACGATCGCGACGAATGCCCTGATCGAGCGACGCGGCGCGAAGTGCGGATTGATCACGACGCGCGGCTTTCGCGACTTGCTCGAAATGGGGCGGCGCGACCGACCGCATCTCTACGGCCTTGGCGGCCTGCAGAAACCACTCCTGTCACGCGATGCCTGCCTCGAGGTGACCGAACGCATGAACGCCTACGGCGAGATGGTGACGGAACTCGACGAAGCAGGCGTGAGGTCGGTCGCACTGAAGCTCGTGCAAAAAGGCGTTCAGGCGATCGTCATCGGCTTCCTGCACTCGTACGCCAATCCGGCACACGAGCGGCGTGCAGCGGAGATCGTTCGCGACGCCTGTCCAGACGTCGTCGTCAACCTGTCGTCCGAACTGTCGCCGCAGATGTTCGAATTCGAGCGGTTCAGTACCGCAGTGATCCATACTTATCTGCAGCCGGAAGTCAGCAACTATGTGACTGCGATGAAGGCGCGACTGCAGGAGAACGGCTACAAGAATGACGTCCTGTTCGTGCAGTCGAGCGGCGGCATCATGTCGAGTGCGATGGCCAAGCAGCGACCTGCGAACCTGGCGCTCTCCGGACCAGCCGCCGGCGTCACGGCAGCAAGCTACATCGCACGCGTCGCGGGCTACGAGAACGTGATTTCAGCCGACATGGGCGGCACCAGTTTCGACGTATGCCTGATTCCTGGCGGTCGACCCCGGACAACCCAGCAAGCGCAGATCGACTTCCGGTTGCCACTTCGCGTCTCGATGATCGACATCCAGACCGTCGGCGCTGGCGGCGGCAGTATCGCCTGGATCGATCGCGCGGGTTTGCTCCAGATCGGTCCGGAATCTGCGGGCGGCTATCCCGGTCCGGCAGCCTATGGCCGCGGAGGCGATCGTCCGACGGTCACCGACGCGAATCTGGTGCTCGGCCGGATCAACCCCGGCTTCGTGCTTGGCGGAGAGGGCGGCATGAAGATGGATCGAGACGCTGCTGCGCGTGTGATCCTGCGGGATATCGGTGAACCGTTGGGAATCGACTTGGAGCAGGCGGCGCTTGCGATCATCCAGATGGCCAACAACAGCATGGCGGGCCGCACACGCGTCGTGTCGATTGAAAAGGGGTATGACCCGCGCGACTTCGCTCTTGTCGCCTACGGTGGCGCTGGCCCTCTCCACGCGGGGGCAATCATGCGGGAAGTCGGGATCGGCCGTTGTGTGATCCCCTACTACCCGGGCGTGCTGTGCGCGCTGGGCAGCGCCGCAGCGGACCTCCGACAGGACATTTCGCGCACGGTCATGCAGGATCTCGACTCGCTCGACTACGCCGAGTTTCGGACCATCGTCGACAACATGGTCGTCGAAGGCGAGGATCTGATTCGAGGCGAGGGCGTGCCGGTCGAGCGCATCGACGTCCTTGTCTCGGCCGATATGAGCTACGAAGGCCAGAGGCACAACATACGCGTCAACCTGCCAGCCAAGATCAGCCCGCAAACTTTGCGCGAGGCCTTCGACGTGGCCTACACACGCGAATATCGACAAACCCTCGACTCGCTTGGCGTGCGCATGACCGCGCTGCACATGCTGGTCGTCGGCGTTCGCCGCCCACTGAACGTGGCGAGCTGGCTGAAGCAGCGCAAGCCAGGCATTCAGGCGAAGCCCGAGACGCGCTCAGTTTATTTTGCCGGCGAACACTTCGAGACCGCAATCCACCAACGCGTCAACCTGGGATTCGGAAGCGAGATATTCGGACCCGCCATCATCGAGCAGACGGACACGACGACCGTCGTCGACCCGGGCCTCGTCGCCTGCGTGGACGAGCAAGGAAACATCATCCTGACGGAGGTGAAGTAATGGCTTCGAAGATCGATTCGATCACACTGGCTGTGATCAAAGGGGGCCTCGAGCAAGTGGCCGACGAGATGAACGCGATCATCGAGCGCGCAGCGTTCTCCGCCATCATGTCGGAGCAGCTGGACCGCGCGAGCGGCATCTTTCACCCTGTGACAGGGGAAGTCATCGCCCAGGGCGTGCTAGCCCCGCCGGTGTTCATCGCGGGGATGCAGGCGACGACGCAGGCGACCTTGGAGGCCGCGAATCGGCGTGGCGGCTTCAAGCCCGGGGACATGTACATCATCAACAACCCGTATCTCGGCGCAACTCACTTGCCGGACGTCAAGCTGGTCAAGCCCGTCTTCGTCGACGGAAAACTGATCGCGTTGCTGACCGTCTGTGGACATTGGAATGACATCGGTGGCTCGATGCCGGGCGGTTTCGTTCCGAACGCAACGGAAATCCATCAGGAAGGGATCATCATCAATCCGCGGCCCCTGTACAAGGCCGGCGAGCTGCAGGAAGACCTGCTCGGTTTCATCCTCGACAACGTTCGATTGCCCGCAGAGCGTCAGGGGGATCTGCAGGCGTGCATCGCCGCGCTGAACGTTGGCTCGGAGCGATTCAACGCGTTGATCGACCGGCATGGAGCTCCAGTGATCCTTGCATCGTTCGATGAATTGAATGACCGCTCGGAGAATCACATGCGATCGCTCATTCGTGAAATGCCCGAGAAGACGTTTCAGTTCGAGAACGCTCTCGACAATGATGGGCAGACCGACTCGCCGGTCAAGGTATGCGTCGCGTTGACGATCAAAGACGGCACGATGCACTTCGATTTCACCGGATCGTCTGCGCCCGTCCCTGGTTCCATCAACATGCCACGCAAGACGTGCATTGCCGCATGTCAGATCGCGGTCAAGCACGTGTTTCCAGACGTGCCTATCAATGGCGGGTGCTTTAGACCGTTCACTTACGAGATCCCATCGAATACCTTCCTCGCGGCCGAGTACCCTCGGGCGACCAGTGGATACCTGGAGTCGATCGGTCGGGTCATCTCCGCCGTGATCGGAGCGCTCGGCATGGCCGTGCCGGACAAGGCGCCTGCCGATCTCAGCGCGACGACCGGCGTCATCAACGTATCGGGCCGGAATCCGCGCACGGGCAAGGATTTCCTGTCCCTGTTCCCCGCGGCGGGGGGCTATGGCGCGAGCATCGATAGCGACGGATTGGCCAACGGCCCCACACCCCTGGGCGCGGTCAACTACCCGTCGATCGAAGCGACCGAGCACCGCCTGCCGCTGCTGGTCGAGCGCCTGGCACTTCGCCCATCGTCGGCCGGCGCAGGCCGGTTTCGGGGAGGCTGCGGCAACACCTATGCATATAAGAGCCTCGTCGACGGCCTCGAGGTCGTCGTTCTTGGTGATCAGCACCACAACACCCCATTCGGTGTTCACGGCGGGAAAGCCGGCGGCGGGGCGGACGTCCTGATACGCAACGCTTCCGGCGAGCACCGGCTCACACTTCGCACCAAGGGCCTTGTGATGCTCAATCGAGGTGACGAGCTCGTCTACGACTCGCCGGGGGGCGGCGGATACGGCGATCCAATGACTCGCGATGCGCAGGCCGTGCGGCGCGATGCCGAACGCGGCTACATCACCCTCGACGAGGCTGCTGAGGTCTACGGCGTGGCGCTCCGAAGATCCAAAACGGCGACTGACGAAGACGAGTTGGAGATCGACCAAACGTCATCGGAAATGCTGCGACGATCTGCTCGCGCGTGAGCGTCCCGCGCGTCTGAACCATGAGTACCTGGTCGAGCGCAGCCTGTCGGGCTCGAGCGACCAGGCAACTAGGCGGCGCCAGCAGCCGCCACTGCGGGTAGCGACCCACGGAAAAGAACACCGCACGGCATCAATCGTGTCGGACGTTATGAGATGGAGCTCGATTTGACGGTTGATACGAATGTACTGCGGGGAAAACGCGTGCTCGTCACGGGCGCTTCAAGCGGGCTGGGCGAGCACTTCGCGCTGGTGCTGGCGACGCGCGGTGCCGATGTAGTGCTGGCGGCCAGGCGGCGCGATGCGCTCGAAGCCGTGGCAGATCGGGCGAGATCACACGGTGGCCGTGTCGTCACGGTCGCACTCGACGTGACCGACTGCGCGTCGGTTGCGGCATTGAGCGAAGCCGCAGGCCCGATCGACATCTTGATCAACAATGCGGGAGTGGTTCGCGAGTCCGCAGCGCTGGAACACTCGATCCAAGACTGGGATGCGGTGCTCGACACCAACCTCAAGGGACTGTTCTTCGTCGCCCAGACGATCGCTACCGGCATGCGCGAACGAGGCGGCGGCGCCATCGTCAACATCGCGTCGATCCTCGGCTTGCGTCAGGCCGGCGGTGTGGCTTCGTATGCCGTCTCCAAGGCAGGAGTCATCCAGCTCACGAAGACGCTCGCGTTGGAGTGGGCACGCCATGGCATCCGCGTCAACGCACTGGCACCCGGCTACATCGACACCGACCTCAATCGGGATTTCTGGGCGTCGCCAGCGGGTCTCGCGCTGATCAAGCGCATTCCTCAACGCCGCTTGGGCCAGCTAGCCGACCTGGACGGCCCGCTTTTACTGCTTGCTTCCGACCAGTCGCGCTACATGACCGGTGCGGTACTGGCTGTCGACGGTGGCCATCTGGTCAGCAGTCTCTGAACGCACCGACCCTGAACAGAAACGCTCATGTTTACACCCGCCCCCACCGAACGTAGCCGCCTGCTGGCTCAGCGCGTCGAAACCTTCGTCCGCGAAGTCGTCATGCCTTATGAGCGCGATGTGCGCTGTACCAATCACGGCCCGAGTGAGGACCTAGTGGCGGAACTGAGGATGAAAGCCCGCGCGGCCGGTCTGATGACGCCCCACGTGCTCGACGATGGTGGCCACCTCACGCAGTTGGAGACCGCCGCCGTATTGAAGCGCTCGGGGCTTTCCATGCTGGGGCCAGTGGCACTCAACACCAATGCGCCCGACGAAGGAAACATGTTCCTCCTCGGCAAGATCGCGACCCCCGAGCAGAAGACGCGCTTCCTCGAACCTCTGGTCAGCGGCGCAGCACGGTCAGCCTTCCTCATGACGGAACCAGCGGCCGAAGGCGGTGCGGGCTCCGATCCGTCGATGCTGATGACGACTGCGGTGCGCGATCGCGAGGATTGGGTGATCAATGGACGAAAGATGTTCATCACCGGAGCTGCCGGTGCCAGTGTCGGCATCGTAATGGCCCGTACGGGCGGTGCAGACCAGACCCGCGCAACCATGTTTTTGGTCGACCTGCCGCATCCTGCCATTCGCATCGAGCGGGTACTGGACACCATCGACAGCTCCATGCCCGGTGGACACGCGCAGATCCTCATGAGCGACTTGCGCGTACCTGCGACACAGGTGCTGGGCGAAGTTGACGAGGGCTTTCGCTATGCACAGATTCGCCTGTCCCCGGCGCGGCTCTCGCACTGCATGCGGTGGCTGGGTGCCGCTACTCGTGCCCAAGAGATTGCCGCTCGCTATGCGACCATACGTCAGGCGTTCGGCAAGTCGTTGATCGACCATGAAGGTGTCGGCTTCATGCTGGCCGACAACGCCATCGACTTGCAACAGTCGGCGCTGATGATCGACTGGTGCGCGGGCGTGCTCGACGCCGGCTCGAAGGGCACCACGGAGAGTTCCATGACCAAGGCCGCGGTCTCGGAGGCCCTGTTCCGCGTCGCCGACCGCTGCGTGCAAGTGATGGGGGGCAGCGGCGTCGCACGTGACAGCGTCGTGGAGCAGGTATTCCGAGAGATCCGAGCCTTCCGCATCTACGACGGCCCGACGGAAGTGCACAAGTGGTCCATTGCCAAGAAGATCAAGCGGGACATGCTGAAGGGATCCGTCGCGTGAGCGCAAAGGAAGGCGCAACGATTCCGGTGCGTGACCAACACCGCATCGACGAAGCGGCATTGGCACGTTGGCTGGCGACCAACGTGCCGGGCTTCGCCGGCCCGTTGCAGGTCGATCAGTTCAGCGGCGGTCAGTCCAACCCCACTTACCGGCTGCGCACCCCTGAACACGCCTATGTGCTACGCCGCAAGCCGCCCGGCGTACTGTTGCCTGGTGCCCACGCCGTAGAACGCGAAGCGCGCGCAATGAGCGCCCTGCGCGCTGTGGGCTTCCCGGTTCCGCGTGTGTATGGTGTTTGCACCGACGACTCGGTCATCGGAAGCACTTTCTTCGTCATGGGCCTAGTCGAGGGGCGCATCTTCTGGGATGCCAGCTTCACCGACGTGCCGCGAGAAGAGCGCGCCGCGCACATGGACGCGATGAACGCGACCATCGCGGCCCTGCATTCCGTTGAACCATCGGCGGTAGGCCTGGGTGACTATGGTCGTAGCGGCGGCTACGTGGGGCGACAGCTGGCTCGCTGGTCAAAACAGTACCTCGACGACCCGTTGGCAGGGCGTGATCCTGCCATGGATAAGCTGCTCGAGTGGCTGCCGGCCAATGTGCCCGCCGGTGACGAAACGGCAATCACGCACGGCGACTTCCGCGCCGACAACATGATCTTCCATCCGACCGAACCGCGAGTGCTGGCGGTACTCGACTGGGAGTTGTCGACACTCGGCCATCCGCTGGCTGACTTCGCTTACAACGCGATGACCTACCGGATGCCGCCTGACATCCTGGGTGGCATCGCTGGCATTGATCTACAAGCACAAGGGCTTCCGAGCGAAGCCGAGTACGTGGCCGCGTATTGCGCCCGCACCGGCCGCGCTGGGCTCCCCGAACTCGACTTCTACGTCGTGTTCAACATGTTCCGCTTTGCTGCCATCCTGCATGGCATCCGTGGGCGCGCGCTACGTGGCACGGCCTCTAGTGCCGACGCGCACGCCATGGGCGACCGATACCGCCGCGTAGCCGAGTTAGCTTGGAAGCAAGTCCAGGTTATAGGCGTTTGCCGCTGAGCTTGAGGTGCCTACAAACGTCGGGATCTTCCTCTTCGCGCAAGCCAGACGATCAGCGCCTCAAGGCCCCGTCGCTGTGATGCGCCCCCTCTCCGATTCCTCGTCAGCTTGTCCCGTCGCACGGGAGCGACGGGGGCCGACCGGAACGTCGAAGTAGAGATGTTCAGCCTTGCGCGTTGGCTGTTTGCGGGGAAGCTGTTCGTGGCAGCGATGATCGCGATCGCCTTGCTGTGATTCGGTAGGCAGCAGCGAAGTCATTTTGATTCCTGATTAGCAAGGACTCTCAGCCTGCCGGATGACCTGCTCGGAGCGCGGCTTGCAGCGCGCGACTGCGACGATGAGGCGGACGACGAGCGTGTGCAAATCGAAGCGGCGGTTGAACCGATAGGCAAAGGCGGCGAGATAGTGGCCGGCGTACTTGCGGTAGTTGAATGCGTGGTGTGCACCTGCCAGGGTCGTCTTCAGATTGCCCAGGACGGTGTTGACCCAAGCGAATTCGGGCAGGTCGCGTGGCTTGAGGTCACCGACGACGGTCGGCATGTGCACGCAACCGACATCGGTCACTGCCGTGAAGCAGTTCAGGCCGTCACTGGTGACCACGGTGCCCGGAGTCACATGCAACCTGGCCCACTCTTTGATGGCATCGAGCGTGAATCCGGCGACCAGCGAGAGCTTGAGGTACACAGGATGGCCCATCTCATTGAGCGAGACCGCGGCAACGAACGGCACCTTGTTCTCGGAACCGCGACCGACCGTGCCGCCGCTGAGTTCGCCGCCAAGGTAGGCGTCGTCCATTTGCACGACATTGGTGAGCTGATGAGTGTCCTCGCGCTCGGACATCGCGCACATGATCTTGTGTTGAACCAGCCAGGCGGTGCGGTAGCTCACGCCGAGCTGACGCTTGAGGGCGAGCGCCGAGAGGCCGGTCTTGGCCTGACTGATCAGATAGATGGCGAGGAACCAGGTCGTCAACGGGAGCTTGGTTCCTGCGAACAGGGTGCCCGCGGTCAGCGAGGTCTGCCGACGGCATCCGTTGCACTGGAACAGGGGACGGAAATCGACGCTGATCACGCAGTGCGCTTCCTCGCCGCACTTGGGACACTCGAAGCCATTGGGCCAACGGGCGGCCATCACGACCTGCGCGCAGGCCGCCTCCGTGCCGAAGCAGCGCAGGAA
>FSUN01000088.1_pt1 | contig 12483 bp, 7 predicted proteins | sample 1637451 | NCBI WGS metagenome assembly FSUN01 (sample SAMEA3914816, study PRJEB12502) | metagenome | biome: forest; material: soil | place: USA | collected 2011-09-16 | depth 0.3 m
AGGTCTTGCGGCCCATGATCACCGGGTTGCCGAAGGTCGTGCGCTTGAAGAACGCCATGTCCTCCGGCAGCTTCCACAGCAGGCCGTTGTCATGGCCGACGACGCCGTTGCGCGCCACCGCCGCGATCAGGGCGACCTTCATGCCGCCACCGGTGCCTTGATCGCGGGGTGGTGCTGGTCGTCGACGACCTCGATGTCGTCGTACTCGTCGTCGAGGATCGAGGCCGGCTTGCGCTTGATATGCAGCGTCGGGTACGGGAACGGCGTGCGCTCCAGCTGCGTGTCGACCTGCGCCGGGTGGTTCGAGTACAGGTGGCAGTCGCCGCCGGTCCGGATGAAGTCGCCCACGTCGAGATCGCATTGCTGCGCGAACATGTGCGTGAGCAGCGCGTAGCTGGCGATGTTGAAGGGTTTTCCGGCATTCACCGAATCGCCTGAATTTTTATGCTGGATGACCCGCATGGCAGTTGTCGCAGAAGATTTGCTTGGATTCTATTGAAAGACCGTCGCGTAGAGTGCCCAGCCTTGGTGTGCGCACTGTATGCCCTCCTTGCGCGGCCTCTCAGTACCGGCTCTCTCACAGTGCCATGGCGGAGACCGCGCGGGCGGCCTTGCGCGATGCACAAAGAGTCGAGTCTCACCGCGGAGTTTGATCCCTCGCTAATCCAACGCGAGTCGGTTTGCAAGCACCCTTAGCGCTTCATCTCCTCGCGCCGAGATGGCTGCCCTCTGTGAGGGTGGGAATTGGAAGTTAGGGATGGATGCGTCTTGTTACATGCCTCAACTTCGCAACCGGCGCAGAAGACGCCGGGGAGGAAAGCATGGGCGCACCGCATAGCTCGAATTCGGGCGTGGCCTCTTTGGCTGCGTATGAGACCAGCCTGCTCGCATCGAGCGCTCGTCCAGGCGGGCCTGCCTCAACGAGGTTCAGGGCGCTGATTGCGGTCGCGACAACCGCGGCCGCTTTGCTCACCGGCTGTGCTCAACCGGGCCCCTACACCGCGGCGCTTGCCGTAGGCCCGAATGTCGGCGTGTCTATCGACGCGAAGCAGAGGGTCATCTTCTCGCACAACGTACCCGCTCCTACCAGGGATCATCCCGAGCAGAGCTTCATTGCCACGTGCGCGGAACCCAGCCCTGACGCACTCACCGCTATCGGTGTATCAAACGGCTTGTCTCTCAACCTAGGAGCCGGCCCGGCTTCCAAGGCGATCGACCTATCGTCTGCAGCATCGGAGAGTGCGGCGTTCATCGGATTGAGAACTCAGTCAATCCAGATTCTCCGAGATCAGATGTACCGCCTCTGCGAGGGTTACGCCGGCGGAGCCATGGACAGCGCGGAGTTCAAAGCGATGCAGCGCCGCTTCCAGAGTACGGTCATGGGCCTCTTGGCGATCGAACAATTGACCGGTCCCGTGATGGCAAGTCAGGCGCTTGTCTTGTCTAGCGCACAAGCGCACGCCGGTGCCAGCGCGGGCGACGCTGCGGTCACGAGCGCTCAGCAGGCGGTCGACGCGCAGCGCCAGAAGGTGACCACTGCACTGCAGGACTTGAACACCAAGCAGGCCAAGGTGGATGCGGACAACAAGTCCATCTCCGATAACGCGGACCAGATCTCCGCGGCCTCTGACACCGCCACCATCGATTCGCTTAAGGCGACTGGCAAGACCCTCCAAACTCAGCTCCAGTCGGATCTTACGGACGTCAAGAATTCCAAGGTGCAATTGACGCAGGAGCAAGACACACTCAGCCAGCTGCAACAGGACTTGGCTCAAGCGAAGTCAAAGTCAAGTGCGTCCGCGTCAAGCTCTGGCGAGCTACAGGCAGCGATTCGAGCCAACGCGGCAAGTACGGAGTCGCTCTCGCAGTCGGTTCGACAGATTGTGTCGGATGTGAATGCAACCTATCTTCGAGACGAATGCCTCGAACTCATGGCCCGCCTGACGATGAAAGGCACCGACGCAGGCACCGCACCCAAGAGCGATATCGCGGTTGTCGCGGGACTCTGCAGCACACTGCTGATGCAGGCAGCACAGGAGAGAGATCTTGGAGCCAGGACGCTGATGGCGAGCGCTCAGCTCAAGCTCGACGAAGTCGGCCTCGAGACCCTGAAGGAAGAAGACGCCGCTGCTGCGGCTGCGAGGGCCGCTGCGCCCAAGCCCACCCCGGCAAAGAAGGCCGCTGCAAAGAAGAAGGTCGCAGCCGCCGATGCCAAGCCTACGGACGGCGCCGGCACGCCACCGGCGACGCCCAAGCCCGCTCGTGTGGCCGGTGCTGGCTCAGCTGCATCCGCGACGAAATGAAGGAGGCCGCTGAGGCGTTGCGCAGCCTCAAGTAGCTACGCCCATTTGCCGCCGCCATCTCTCGCAGGGCGATGCCCATCGGGATCGACAAGAAGCAGCTTTGCACCCGCTAGGGCACGCCTTCGCGAGTTCCAAGCCGCGACGTCGATGCTGCTGCAACCCTGGTGTAGGCAAGCTCAGAACTGGCTGAGAAGCGGATAGCAGCTGCAACTACTGGCCGAGGTGGGCGGCGACCAGCCAACAAGGACCCCACCGAGCCAAGTCGTCGGCGGTACGCTGCGAGTTATCCCCGCCGTGTGAACCGAGGTGGCCAGCGCGTCGGTCGCCGGCGGAGTGACTCCAGGATTCGTGGCCGTAGGCCAAACGGCGCCGTGTCTCCAGCCTACGGTGTCGTGGGACATGACGCCCGCTGTGGTTGGATGCGAGATGGAAGACTTCCCGTGGCTGTTGTTTATGCCAAACGAGTAGACCACCCGTTGATACGTTCGACTCGGAGCCGTGGGCGGAAGCGAACCGTTGGCGAGAGACGCGCCGTGGTGTGGTGCCGTCAGTGCGACGACGTGGCTTGGCGCAAGGGCGCTGGCAAAGTACTTGTAGTCGCAATCGCCCGAAAGGAGCCAGGAAGATCCAAATGTGATCTTCTCCGCCAGCAGCACGATGCCCGAGTGATTCCTTGATGCTCCTTTAGCTAGTTCAAGTGTCAGCCGTCGCCCGCCCGCGATGAGGTGCGATGATGAGCTTGTGAACTTCCACAGATGCCCAGGGGCAATGCTGTTCGCGAAAGCCAGATGTACCGGGCCAATCTTCTGAACAGGAACTATCCAATCGCGTGATAGCGCCGGCAGCGATGGTGCGCTTGGTGGTGGGTTGGGATGCGGCACCTGTGCACCGGCCCAATGGTCAGCGTCCCAATGGGACAAGACGATGGCGCTATTGGGAAGCGTCCAGCAGAACTGCAGAGGCACAGGCTTGCTCCACGCGTTCCGATACACCCCGCAACCCAGGTCGTAGTAGAGCGAGACTTGATGGCTGGCGTTCAAGAGGCCGTTCGCACCCCCTTGGCCGACGTTGAAGACTGCAAGGTGTTCGGCAGCCGCAGTTTTGTCGACCAGGCGTTCTAGGAGCGGGCCGTCCGCCAGCGGGAGATGGGATAGGTCTGTAATTAGTTCCAGCGTGGCAACGGCCTCGCGAGACGGAGCCCTTGCTTTGACGTGCACCCGCCGAGGCGCCAAAAACATGCTGTGGTAGAGGTCGCCTTCATCGGAATGCGGCACGTAATTGGCGAAGACGTTCAGCGAGATCCATGTCGCCTCGATCGTCGCAAGCTCGCTGTCGTTAGCGATGGAAAGCGAAGCGTACGGATCTGCAAATTGACCCAGCGAGGCCAAGTCCAGTTCCAGACGGTAGACCGGCATGTCGTCGATCGGGCTTGGCGAAGCAGCTGTGCGCTTCCACAGCTTCTCCCAAAGCTCCTTCGTGTGCGTAGGCTCGTCCGAATCGAAGTAAGGGTCTCGAAGAACGCCGTCCAGCCAGTCAGCATCGACGCAGTCGAACGCTACCAAGTTGCTGGTAACGCCAGCCTCGAGATGATCTACGACCGCATAGAGTCGAATCGGAAAGGGCACTGCGCCGAACTCGTCGTCGGTGGTAGCGAAGTGACGGTTGCGCATTCGAGCCTCCCCCAAGAACCACTACCAGGCGCCTGCGCTTGGTTCGGATTCACCAAGCGCCACAGCTGCCAGCGAAGCGCATCGTTTGTCGAGCGCAAATGATGGATGCGGTCAGCGCCCACGGTCAAGACCACGGCCGGTGGGCCACTGCAGCGGAAGTCTGTCGGGAAAGAACCCGGTGAGGATTGCGGCGGGCCCGTGTGCCTCGAACGGTGCCCATCTTCGACTCGCACTTCCATTTTGACAAGATGCGTTTTCTGTCTGCGCCTGGCACGGGTAAGTTGAATGCGAAGTTCGCCGAACTGCTTGCATTTGCCGGCAGAAAGCCTAGGATTCTGGCCACAAAACGAGAGAGCAAAAGCTCCCCAAAACCCGGGCAACGCGGGCAGTTGAGGGTCCGATACGAGGACGGAGCGGCTTTAGCCGTTCCGAGACGCGGCAATCAGGAGCGGAGGCGAGGAAATGGCCAGCACCAAGAAGGGCGCAAGCACGCCCAGCGCTGTCGCAAAGGGGAAGGGGAAGAGCGGGGGGAGTGCTTCAAGCACGTCCGCCAAGGCCGCGAAGGCGTCAGGTTCACCAACGGCATCAAGCTCACCTGCGAAGCCGAAGGCGGCCAAGTCCACAGCGACCCCGCCCTGGATGAAGGTTCCTACGCCGACCAGGCGCAAGCTCCGGGTCTACGCGTTGGATCCTAGCGCTGGCAACTTCGTCGGCAACGTTATGACGCTCAGCGTGCAGTGGGAACGCAACCTCAAGGCTGGGCCGATCGGCCGCAAGATCGCTGTCATCGACTACGACGCTGCGAACAACTGCTACTACCCGCCGGTCGACCTTGACGACCCGCATATTCTGGCTCGAGACGGCCTCGACCCGTCGGAGTCTGATCCCAGGTTCCACCAGCAGATGGTCTACGCGGTTGCGCTGCAGACCGTCGAGAAGTTCGAAGCCGCACTGGGACGGAGCATCCATTGGCGGCGTGGCGAACGGCCTGCCGACACCGGCCGGGTTGAGAACCCGAGCGATGACATCTGGGTACTGAAGCTCTATCCGCATGCTCTTGCGCAGGCCAACGCGTTTTACTGCCGTGAGGCGCAGGGGATCCTGTTCGGATACTTCCGCGCTGCAGAAAAGAACCAGGGCAACAACCTTCCCGGACAGCGCGTCTTCACATGCTTGTCGCACGACATCATCGCGCATGAGATGACACACGCGGTGATTGATGGCATCCGCACTTTCTTCACCGAACCCACCAATCCGGATGTCCTGGCGTTCCACGAGGCCTTTGCTGACCTGACGGCGCTATTTCTGCACTTCTCGCACAAGGAGGCACTCCTCGATACGCTGCGAAAGACGGGTGGTCGCCTCTATCAGTTCGAGCTGACGCCAGACGCGGCACCCGTGGAAGGCTCGTCGCGCACAGCGCACAGTTCTGCGGACGGAAGTTCCCCCGTCCGCGCTGAAGTGCGTGGCCGCAATCCGCTGGTGGAACTTGCTCAGCAGTTCGGCCAAGCGACTGGGGCGGGCCACGCGCTACGCGCTGCGCTGGACGCGAAGCCGGACCCGAGCGCCTTGGATAAGTGCATCGGCGACCCGCACGCACGTGGGTCGATCTTGGTTGCCGCTGTCTTCGATGCCTACTTCTCGACCTATCTCCAGGCCGCGGCTGACCTCTTTCGCGTCTACCGCGCAGGCGGCAATACGGTGGGGGTGGCCGAGCTTCCAAGCTCGTTGGCCAATCTGCTTGCCGAGACGGCGTCGAAGACCGCGGACGACTTCTTCCAGCTTTGCGCGCGTGCGCTCGATTACTGCCCACCAGTCGACATCACCTTCGGTGATTTCCTCCGCGCGTTGATGACTGCAAGCATCGACCTGCATCCTGAGGCGGATCGCGACGTCAGGCAGGCCCTCATGCAGGCCTTCCGTGTGCGCGGAATCTACCCAGCGGACGCGAACTTTTTCTCGGAAGACGCACTGGTCTGGCCAAAAGTGCCTGAGTGGCGGTGGAGGACGACGACCAGCCAAGCCTTGCCCCCGATCGTCTCAACCATCGTCCCTGAGGGGGAGGCTGAGGAGCGGGAGATGGAACTGCAATTCGCGCCCCGGAGCCTGACCCGCGAACAGTCGAACAACAACGGCAAGATCCTGCGCGCCTGGGCCAAGCAGAACGGTGAACGACTTGGTTTCGACGCGGCTGGTCCTGATCCTGTCGCAGCGTCGTTTCATCAGGTCGCCCGATTCGGCGCCGATGGTCGCTTGCGCGTCGACATGGTGATTGAACTCGTTCAAACCATGCTGGTACCGTTCGACCCGGACTTCGAGGAAGCCGGCACCTTTCCGCTGCGAGGTGGCGTCACGTTGATCGTGGCGGCACCATACTTCAGCAGCACGAGTCGCAGTCGGAAGCAGCCTCTGCCGCGTTTTGCCATTCGCAAGCCGCTGACCGGCGAGGAGGGGCTCGCTCGCAAAAACCGTCAGCGTCGATATGCCATGTCGATGGGCCTTGCCGATGGCAACACTGGTGAGATGAGCCACTTCCAGGCGAACTTCGGCCTGCTGCATGAGGGAGCATGAAGATGGCCGCAAAGAAGACTCCATCCGTGCGCGCGACCGCTGCCGCGAAGAGCCCGGCGGCGAAAAAAACAGCGGCTGGAAAGGCCGCCAGGCGTGCCTCTCCGACTGCGGCCGCGTCCTCCGACTCGACCTCAAGCTCGGATCGCCCCAACCTTGGAAAGGAACTGCGGGTACGCATGTACCGCATCGGCTTCGGTGACTTCTTCCTCGTCACGGTACCGACCGATGATGGTCCGAAGTACATCCTGATCGACTGCGGCGTTCACGCCGGCAACATCGGAAGCATGTCGGACTGCGTCAAGAATATGGCGGAGCTGACTAAGGGCAAGCTGGCGCTTGTTATCGTCACGCACAACCACGCGGATCACCTATCAGGGTTCGCAACGGAGGCTGAGCAGTTTGCCGAGTTCGAGGTCGATACGGTTTGGATCACCAACCGTCTGGCGCCGGAGAACAAGACCGCCATGAAGGTCAAGAAGCAAGTTGGAGCGCTGGCGTCTCACCTAAGCTTGCAACTTGCAGGCCGATCCGACTGGGTTGGCCAGCAGGCGCTCACGATGGTGAACAACGCGCTTGGCGTCGCTGGAGGCAGCAACGATGAAGCGCTAAAGACGGTGTTGACCCGCTTCAAGGGCAAGCGCGACATCAAATACTACGAGGCTGGGCAGGACCCGGTGCTGCCGAAGTCGCTCCAGACCGTCTTGAAGGCTCGCATCCTCGGTCCGGCGCCCATCGACCAGGCCAGCGAGTTCACCGCCAGCGACAACAAGGCTGCCCAATACTTCTCGGCGCTCGAGGAGCGCGGATACCCCGAGGACGCGAAGGTCCAGCCGTTCGACCGGCATTGGCCGGCCAGCGCCCAGGATTACGGGGACGCATACAAGCCCTGGGTGTCGCCCGAGGCAATGGAGAAGGCGCTTCAGGCATTGCGGCCGGACGTACTCGCAGCGGCAGCGGCGACCATCGACGGAACCCTCAACAACCAGAGCCTGGTGGTGCTCTTCACCTGCCAGAAGAAGAACCTTTTGTTCGTCGGTGATGCCCAGTGGGGAAACTGGGCGCACTGGCTCTACGGGAAGGCTGTGAAGGGTGGCGACCCGGGAATCTCGGCGGAGGCTCAGAAGATCCTGGGCGCCATCGACTTCTATAAGGTTGGCCACCATGGAAGCACCAACGCGACGCCTATCCCTGCGGTTAGTGCGCTCCGAAAAGACTGCGTCGCCATGTGCTCGACGCAGATGCGCTGCTATGGCTGCGTCGACAGGAATACCGAGGTGCCTCGTATCGCTCTGATGGAGGCGCTCGAGGAACGTACCGACAAGCGCTTGGTGCGGAGTGACTGGATCGGAGCGGGAAAGGCGAAGTTCGAGCCAGAGGCCCGGGCACAGCTTGGCAAGTTGCCCTCGAACTTCATGACCGCTGAGACCTACATTGAGTACATCTTCTAGTCAATGCGACGCATTGAGCCCGTCCGAGGCTGCCGGCTGCGAAATCGCCGTTGGGCCAGGACTCAGAGTTGCCTGATGTGCGCCACGTAACGGAAGCCATGTTGACCTGCCTACCGGCCCAGGAGATTGCTGGGAGTCTTCGCCACCCGGACACGGAGTCGGTGCGCGAGTTGCGAATCTTTGTCGGCGTGAGAGCTGACGTGTTGAACGCGCTACGCGAGAGCCGGATGCCGCCACGGCAACACATGGGCATCGGCCCGGATTCCAACCAAGCACGTGGGCCGAAGAATCCACTGCCTCGCTGGGGCCTGCTGCCCGGCGGCGAACTTGGGGAACCGGCAAGGGGCGTCTACTCGGCGCTGGAGGATGGCTCCTTTCTCGCGGTAGAACTCACCTAGCTCGCAGCCTCCAGCTCCGTGCAAGTGCAAAATCCAGTGCAGCGCGCCGATTTCTCGGCAGCGAGGCGAGCATGACTGACCATCCATATGAGGGGCAAGGCACGAATCCAGTGCCGGTGCCAGTGGGAGTGCCGTCGGCAGTTGTTGCGCCGAGCTCAGGAGGCGTCGTCGTCGGCAACTCGAATGGCGCACCTAACCCCGGTGGTGCAGACAAACCGCGACGTTCATTCACCAAATGGATCGACGACTGGCTTCGGTTCTCCGACCTATCGATACGGAGAACCGTTGGTGGGTGGTGGGACGGCAAGTGGGGCTTTCGGGGGCACAGCCTGGCGGCTGTTCTGCTGCCGACCATTCTTTGTGGACTGCTGGCTTTGGGCTCGCCCACGCCCGAGCGAGGACCGCTTGCCATCGGTGTCGCGGCAGGACTGGGGTGCGTCTTCTTCTCCCTTCTATGGGGAGCGACGCGGTGTGGTCGCTCAGTCACCTTTGACTTCTTCGCGCAAGTTGGCCTCATCGCTATCCTCTCCGGGTGCTTCTGGCGTTGGGGAAGTAGCGTGTACGACTCGGAAAGGCCGTACGTTCACCTATTCGTGCCACTGACTTTCGCTACCGCCTTGGCGCTCCTGTTCGGGCGCGGCGCGCTCTACTTCCTCTGCAAGGGCTTGGCGAAGACGAACCGCTACCCCGGCTACCTCAAGAAGACCGAACTCTTCGCATCGAGCGAAGCGATCCCGCCGCAGTCGTTGGGGGTCTTGCTTTCTGCGGTTGCCATGCCGCTGCGCGCCCCCTTGGCGCTGCTGACGATCCCTGCGTTGGTCACGCTTCTCACGACTCCTGCTTCGATTCCGCTTGTCCCCGGCGTAGCGTTTGGAATCTGCCTCGGTGTCCTATTGCTCTCAGGCGCCAATGAGCGGCTTGGCTTCATGTGGCTCCTGCTCCAGCAGAACCTGTTTCGCGGCGGTGCGCTCCTGATCTCCCTTGTAGCCATTGCGCTCGCTGGGGCGCGCTTAGCGCAAATCACCTACGTCACAACGATCTTTGATTCAGCCGCGTGGCGCGCCATCACAGCATTGTTCGCGAGTGCTTATGTGCTGGCTTGGTGGTTTGACTATTGGAGCTATCGGTTGTTGACCGAGCAGCTCCTGAGGCTACTCGCGCCAAAAGTTCGCGACAGAAACGCGACTCCTTACACGATTCGCAAAGGCGTCAGGTGCACCAACGTGCCGGCTGATGGGCGGGTTCTACAAGCACATGGTTCTGGGCGGCTCATTGCCATCCGAGAGTTCACGGACAGTGAGAACAAGAAGAAGGAGATCTTCCAGGCATACGACGCTCTGGCCCTAGTGGATCTGGTTGCGACGCGTGGGGCTCCCGGCGGGAAAGCGGTCCCTTCACCGGTTCTGGTGCGGTCGCGTGCCGCGAACTACCTCGCGCTGACCATGGCCGCCTTCGTCGCTCTTGTGGGCGTCACGCTATGGGAGCTTCACAAGGGCGAGCAAGCCGCAGAGCTTGCCTTCGACAAGCAAAGTGTGTCGACGACTCTGCAGACGCTCCTCACCGACAAGGCCGGCCAGACAAACAGTGAGCCGTTCATCGTGGTCGCTGCGTCTGGAGGTGGCACCAGAGCTGCGGTCTATACCGCGTCTGTCCTGGAGGCGATTACTCGCGCCCACAAGGGCGAGAGAGTCGTCTTTGGGAGCGGCGTCTCTGGAGGTGGAGCAGCACTGGCCTACTTTGCCGGACATCGCGACGAGCTGGCAAAGGCGTGGAACGAGAAGGCGTGGAACACGTACTTCGAGAAGATGTCTGAGCCGTTCATCCAGGATGTCCTCGATCAATCGACCGAGTGGTACATGGTTCGTGAGGGTCGGCTTGGAATGCTGTTGAGAGACAGCTTCAGGAAGCGATGGGACCTGCCTGAAAGGCGCAACAGCATGGGCAAGATCACAGACATGGGTCTCATGCTGAACACATCCCTTGCGGGCGAGTACGCTAGTCCGCTGAAAGAAGGGTGCACGGACCCGCTAGTGAAAGCGGAGCGCGAGCATCGCAAGGACGCGAGCTCGAGCTTGGCGGGAGGTCGCCTGGTTCTGACGAACCTGTGGTTCCCAGACGACTTTCGTCAGGATTCTCTTGAGCCTGACGTGGGCGATCCGAAGCTGCCGGTATTGGTTCAGAGTCCGACCGTTCGGCTCGAAGACGCAGCAGCGCTGAACGCAAATTTTCCGCCGGTCTTTTCCAACGCTGCAATCGATGACGGGTGTGAAACGCGCTACTGGGTTACCGACGGGGGAGCCGTCGACAACAGAGGCATGGAGATGATGCTCCTTGCGCTCAAGAAAACATTGGAGAAGATGAAAGCCACGGGCAGCCTGCCTCCGCTTCATATCGTCATTGCCGACGCCTCAGCGCTGGACAATTCGTTTTCCCAAAACCGCGGCGTCGCGTCCATGACGGGCGCAGGAACTCACTTTGCAAGCCACCTCAACTCCGAGCTGTACTCTGAAATCGTGACAATGTACGGAAACTCGGCAACGGACAAGCTTCGACTGTCGTACGTCATGATGCCGGACATCCTGCGCAAGTCCGGAAGCTTCGGGACGCACTGGATGCTGCAGGACACCATCAAGGTTCACCATCAAGATGCCGCCGCCTCAGGCTTGAAAGATGAGGACAAGCCGCCGGAACAGGCCGCCAAGGTTCCCGGTGTCGAAATGGTTCGGTTGATGCGCGCGCTTCAGTCCGCTGACGTCAAGAATCTCAGTCCCGACGGTTGTAAAATCCTGGGCTGGGCATGGGGCGACACTAAGCCGACAAAAGGGTGGAAGTCGTTTCGCGAGGCGTTTGCGGCATCGGCACCGACGGGAGGTTGCCAAGTAGAGTAGTTGCTGGCGGCGCTCGGGTTGCCTCACTTCGGAACGGTCGAGAGCGCGCGCAGAATGAGTGGAACGTGCTTCGGCTGCAGGCCGGTTCCCAAGTCGCAGAGCACCACGCGACCCACTCGATCGCGCCTCGAGCCCGCGAGGCCCGTTCCGCTCAGTGAGTCATCAAGAATGGCCTAGGCCTCGCCTTGATGGTGTTTGGCGAGCCAGTCTTCGATTGCATCCAGTCGCGACTTGTCAGCGTTCTGAGATGATGGTCGCTCCGTTCAAAGGAACCTCTCTCTTCGACCGGCAGAACGTGTTCCCGGCGAAGCGCTGGTGGTCGTTCGTGATTCCGGAGGGGACAGACATTCCGGATGGCGGCTTGAACGCAGACCTTGCGGGCGTTGGCAAAAATGCGCGCATGCTGTGCTTGGAACCATCCACAAGCCGGCTCCGAACGCTTTTGCTTCCAAGTCGGCTTGTTCGTTTCACGGCATCGGTTAGATTACGGGACATCACGAACCCACCCCGGAAGACTGCCGTGACCAAAGCGCGGGCCGTGCCCATGCCCAGCAACAGTGCGCTTGCGCCGCTTTACGCGGGCGCGGACCTCCTGGACGCCTTTGCAATTCGACTGCCGGCGCACGCCAGCGATGACCTGGAGGTGCTGGCACGCGCCGCGTTTGAGCGACAGGCGGGGTGGATTCGTGCGCTCACGCGGGTCCGCGACGTGGTGATGGCGACCGTCGGCGTCAAGTCGTCGCGCGCCGTCGGTCTTGCCGCGGCGTCGCGTGGGCCGGTTATCGGCTATTTGCCGTTGCTGTCGAGGAGCGCGACGGAGTTGATCGTGGGCGCGGATGACCGGCATCTCGACTTTCGCGCCACCATCCAACTTCGCGCCGACGCGGCAAATGGGCGCGAGCTGGTCGCGGGGACGGTGGTGCATTGCCATAACCGACTGGGGCGCATCTATCTTGCGACGATTGCACCGTTTCATCGCGTGATCGTGCGGGCGAATCTGGAACGGGCGGTGAGAGCAATGAAGACTTGAATGGGCTTTGGTGGTCAGCGCTCGCCGTCGCCGTCCGTCAGCGGCCCGTGGCGTGTTCAGCGAATTTGATGGCGATTTTGCAATTTGAATGCCAATACATCCCACCTCCGGCAGGCGGGTACGTTCAGGCGAACCACTGCAGGAGGGAATATGTCTGAGCGCGATACCGGGCTCC
>FSUN01000001.1_pt1 | contig 11981 bp, 8 predicted proteins | sample 1637451 | NCBI WGS metagenome assembly FSUN01 (sample SAMEA3914816, study PRJEB12502) | metagenome | biome: forest; material: soil | place: USA | collected 2011-09-16 | depth 0.3 m
GAGGCGCACGAGCGCACCGTAGAATCTGTACTCGGCCACCTCGAACATGGACATTATCGTCCACCACGAGGCGGCAAGATCCCGCTCGGCTTCGACCGCCTCCGCAACCTTGCCCGCGAAGTAGCAAGTCTGCAGCTTCCGCAGGGTGCGCCAGGCTGTGCTTGGTGCGAGGCCGGGGGCCTGTAGGTGGCGGTCCAGGTCAGCTTCGTCCTCGAATGGCGCCCACTCGGCTGGCAACCCACGCAAGCTACGAATCAAGCCAAGTTGGGCGACGTAACCGCCTTTGATCCCGGCGAATTGAACACTACGCATGGCGCTCAGCCTCGCCTCCGCGTCCAGCCGCACGTCTTCCAATGGATCTCCGCTCGCAAGACGAAGCGCGATCAGGTGGTTAGCAGTGTAGGCCAGCGGGGACGTTAGGCCCTCGATTGCCTGTTCCGTTGCTCCACGCGTGGCTTCGACAGCAAGCTCCATGATCTCTCGGCTCCGTGCCAAGGTCCGCGTGAACGGGAAGATGTGCTGGCCGACAAGGACGTAGATTCTGGCCAAGTAGCGCGCGCAGCCAAGGCGCTCGACGAGGGCGAGCGAGAGATCGCCGAACCGAAGCGCTCGCTGATACTCCTCGTAGCGTCCGCCCAAGAGCATGCCGAACATCGCGTACGCCAAAGATGAGCCCTCGCAGTTGCCGTACCGAAGGCTGAGAAGCACGCTTCGAACGACCACGAGACCGATTAGGTTCTTGTCATTGAAGAGTGCCGCCGGGAGGAGCGTGAGCAACACCTCCATCGTCGCGACGGCGTTGGCGTCGGACATCACAGGTGCGTCGACCAGCGACTCGAGCGAACGATCTCCAATGAGTTCTACAAGGCGAATGTACTCCTCTTGCAGTTCGTCGTCGGCAGGGTGGGGCGACCACTTGATCCCCGCGTCGTCCAAGGCCTCGAGGCCAACTTCAATCGCTCGATCATACTGGCTGCGCGCCGTATATAGAGCAATGCGGATGCACGCAATTTGAGAGATATCTCCGCTGGTCAAGGCCTGCTTGCGTGCCGAGGCGAAACGGCGCTCGGCCGCTGCGGCGTCGTCTGTTAGGAACTCGCACTCAGCTGCCAGGAGCGCGACGGTGAACGCAATGTCATACGAGTTGCGCCACGGCAGTGCCGGGAGCAAAGCCCACCCGGTCTTGAAATACTCGAGCGCTGATGCGTATGCCGTCGCCGTCTTTGCCCAGCGACCTGCGACGAGATTTAGCTCGGCAATTCTCGTTCGCTCGGGCTGACCATTCACTAGCGCTAGCCCGCGGTTGAGTTGGTTCACGACTTCGAAGGCCGTCTCGGGAACAAGTTCGATCTCGCCTTTTGCGGCCAGAACCCAGCCGAGCCGAAGGTGGCTGGCCGCGCGCGCGTTTTCCGGCTCCAGCGCATAAGCCGCCTCATGGATCCGGTCGTGCAAAAACCTATAAGTGCCGAGCGTTCTCGATAGCAATCCGCTTTGGACGGCAGGGCGAAGGGCGGAGTGAACCATTTCGACGCCGCCCGCACCGAGCAACGCCAACGTGTCGCACTCTCCGGTGTGCCCCAGGACCGCCAGTTGGTGAAGCACGTCGACTGTCGGGCGAGGAAGTCGGCGTAGCCGTTCCACCATCAACTCAACGACATTGTCGGTGAACGTCCTGGCAGCGATACGCGCGGGATCCCAGAGCCAGCCAGCAGCCTCGGCGTCGTAGAACAGGAGCCCGTCGTCGGCCAAGGCAGACACGAACTGGATCGTGAAGAAGGGATTCCCACCGGTCTTGGTGTGGACCATCTCGGCAAGTGCGTGGACTCGCGCTGGGGCTCCTCGGAGTGAGTCAGCCATCAGATGGATCACGTCGTCGAGAGTCAACGGCGCAAGGACGATGTCGTGCACGCTGACCTCGGCCTCCCGCAGCACTGCGACCTTCTTCAGGAGAGGATGCTGTGGATCGACTTCGTTGTCCCGATAGGCTCCAACGATCAGCACGTGAACAGAGCTGGGTTCAGTGAGCAGATAGGACAGTAGATCGAGGGTGGCAGGATCGACCCATTGAAGGTCGTCGAGGAAGAGCACCAGCGGTTGCTCGGTGGCAAAGACAGCGATGAAGCGTAAGATCGCCCGCTGGAACAGCCTCTTGGCAATGTCAGATGAAGCGTCCTGCGCGGGACCCGCGGGCCCGACGATGCGCTCGAGCTCCGGGATCAATTTGAGAATGGCGTGCCTCGTTACGCCGATAGCCTCGTCGATTTGCTTGCGCCAACGGGCAAGCTCTTCCTCGGAAGAGCCGAGGACCATCCGCACCAGGACCTGAAGTGCCTGGGCGAACGAGGCATAGGGAATGTCGCGCTTGTACTGGTCGAGCTTGCCTGCCGCGAACAGTCCCCGTGGCGGAACGAGCTCGCGGTGGAGCTCGTTCACCAGCGAAGATTTGCCAATTCCCGAGTATCCGGACACAAGGACGAGCTCGGTTTTGCCGTTGGCTACGACGCGATCGAACGCTCCAACCAACGCAGCAGCGTCAGCCTCGCGCCCGTAGAGCTTCTCCGGAATGAGCAATCGCTCTGGTGCGTCCTGTTGCCCCGGCGGAAACGAGTAGCTGCGTTCGCCGCCCTCCCAGCGCGAGAGGCAGAGCCTCAGATCAGCTTCGACCCCCGCCGCCCTTTGGTAGCGATCCTCCGCCCGTTTTTCCAGAAGCTTCATTACGAGCGATGACAACGCACTAGGGAGGCCTGGAACGCGCTCGGAAGGGGGAATGGGGCGCCGCGCAATGTGGCAGTGCACGAGTTCCATTGGATCTGTCGCGACGAAGGGCACTTCACCAGTCAGCATTTCGTGGAGCGTTGCACCGAACGCGTAGAGATCACTGCGAGAGTCGACCGAACGGTTCATCCGGCCTGTCTGTTCGGGAGCCATGTACGCCAAGGTTCCGACTATCACTGCTAGCGGCTCAGGACCTTGGCGTACCCGCATCTGGAGCAGCGCTAGACCGAGCCCCGTAAGCCGGCATTCGCCGGTATTTGACTGGGTGAATATGTTCGTCGGCTTCAGGTCGCGGTGAATGAGCCCCCGACTATGAAGGCCGCCCAGCGCGCGTGCGATGCCGGCGGCAGCGCGCATGGACGACGCGAGGTCCATCGGGAAAGCAGTCTGCGCAAGGATTTCTCCCCCCGGATCCGCGAGCTCCAGCCAGGACCGCCCTGGCGATCTCTGAAGCCCGAGCACGGGCACGGCCCATTTCCCATCGAGCTCGTTGGCTATGGCATGCCAACGCTCGAGACGCCTCAGGCTCTCCGAAGCGGGTTGGTCGAGCTTTGTGGTGACCAACAGCACGGCGTGCCCGTCAATCTCGCGCCGACCGCGCAGAGTGACGAACTCGCCGTCATTGCTGACGGTTTCCGCCTCATACCCGACAATCCCAAGATCCGCGGCCGTGAGGGTGCCCCTTGTCCCCACGGAGTGTTGCAGGCGGCCTTGCAGTTCGTCGACCCAACGGGAGTCGACAACGCTCGCCTCCGTGGCGGACAGCGGGGCGTCACGTGATGCCACAGCTCAACTCGGAAGTCGCGAAATCGTGAACCATCTCTCGCTTGTTCCTCTTCAGTAGCCGAACGTTTGTGGCGCCACAGGTTAGATAGTTTCGATGACGCTATTCGAGCGCTTGGAAAGTGCGGCTCCACCATAGCGCCACTCCCGAGCGTCCCTCTTGCAAGATCTTGCGCGTTTCAGTTATGAACCCAAACGAGATGATCGAAGAGAGCGAGATTCGTCTCCTCGATGCCAAAACGCAGCGGGCCTACCCGACGGCGCAAGGCGCGGCGATCGTTCACGCTAGTCGCCGGCTCGCCTGGCGGTCCTCACTCGTGTTGGAGGTTCATCGAATGGCCGCTCATGAGTACGACGAGCACGCTGTCGTCGGGCACCAGCTCCTCTTCAACCTGGGCGAACCGGTTAGACTCGGCTGGAAAGAGGACAGCCGCCGGTACGAAGGAATGCTCGCTACCGGCGCGATCTGCATTCAGTCCGACGGCGCTCTGAACGCGCCGCGCTGGCACACCCCGATGCTTTTCGCGACGGCCTCCATCCCTCCGTCGATGGTTGCGGCAGCCTTGCTAGAGCGCACCCCAACGGCGGGGACAACCTTCGCGAAGCGGCACTGTATCCAAGATCCCCGCGCACACGACTTCATCACTTCGCTCGTAGCCGAGCTGTCTGCGCCGACCGAGCCGCTCTATGCGGAGGCGCTGGCGCACGGATTTCTGCTGCATCTGCTCGGGACTCACGGCCAAGGCCTCCACCTGGGCCGCAACAAAAAGCCGCGCGGAAGGCTCCACCCAACGCACCTACGGAACGTGCTCGAACTCATTCATACCGAGCTCGGCGGCGACCTAAGCTTGCAACGCATTGCTTCGAGCTGCGGCTATTCGCCGTTTCAATTCGCGCGGCTGTTCAAGGCGACGACAGGTCTCGCCCCACATGCGTTCGTGCTGCGTCTCAGGCTTGAGCGTGCTCGCGAGCGACTGCGGTCGGGTAGCGCGAGCGTCGCTGAGGTGGCGCTCGCGATGGGCTTCTTTGACCAAGCCCACTTCACGAGCGTATTTCGCAGGGCGTTTGGCGTAACGCCGGGAGCCTTCGTCAAGGAAGCCCGGCGTTAGGCCACTAGGCCGGCATCAACCGGAGTTTGTGGGTCCCTGAATCGTCGACCAACCCACCACGTAAGCAACTTGGTGGCAGCGACGGCCGCCCGTGAGCCCTATTTGTCCGGGCGATTCCAAGTTTCTTCATCCGCGAGATGAGGGTTGATCGTTTCATGCCAAGGCGAACGGCCGCACCATCTGAACCGGCGATAACCCAATTCGTCGACTGGAGGACCGCAAGAATGTGCGCGCGACTGATAGAGGCGAGATCCTGAACGGCTGGCGGGGTCGACGATGGTGATCGCCGATTCCTCCAGTTTTCGGGGAGCTCAAGCTGAGTTCCTCTAGATAAAATAACCGCGCGCTCAAGGACATTCTGCAGCTCTCGAACGTTGCCCGGCCAATGGTACTCGGTCAGCTGCTGAAGGACGCCCGGTGAAACGTCAGAGATGTTTTGATTGAGGTCCCCGCTAAGCCGTCCGACGAAACAACGGACGAGCGCAGGAATGTCCTGGCGCCTGTCACGGAGCGGCGGGACGTCCAGGGGGAAAACGGTCAACCGGTAGAAGAGGTCCTCGCGAAACGACCGCGCTGCGACCATTGCATCTAGCTGACGGTTCGTCGCAGCGATGACTCGCGCATTGGACCGGAGGGTTCTCGACCCACCTACTCGCTCGAATTCACGCTCTTGAAGGAGCCGAAGGAGCTTTGGCTGAACGTCCAAAGGCATCTCGCCGATCTCGTCCAGGAACAGTGTCCCATTCTGGGCGAGCTCAAAGCGACCAATGCGCTGAGCAACGGCTCCGGTGAACGCGCCGCGTTCGTGGCCCATGAGCTCACTCTCCAGCAGGCCGGACGGGACAGCTGCGCAGTTGAGCTTGACGAACGGTCCGGCCTTGCGCGAGCTTTGATAGTGGATAGCGCGAGCGATCAACTCTTTGCCAGTTCCCGTCTCGCCGCCAATAAGGACGGTGGAATCGGTCGAGGCGACGCGCTCGACCTGGCAAAGGAGCTGACGGAGGGCTGAGCTTTCGCCAACGATCTCATCCGACTTCGTTTGCTGATGACCTGCAGGGCTACGAACCTTTCGTAGCGCCGACACATGAGTACCGGCCTTCGAAGCCACTCCCGCGATCGCTCTCCAGATAGCGCGGAGTAGCTCCTCCCCGTCCAACGGCTTGGTCAGGAAGTCCAGAGCACCCGCCTTAATCGCTCGCACCGACGTCGGGATGTTCGCTTGCCCTGAAATGAAGATGATCGGTACGTGGGGGGTTCCTTTTGCAAGCCGCCGTTGCAACTCGAGTCCATCCAGCTCGGGGAGGCAAACGTCCAGGACAAGGCAATCCGGCGGCTTGTCACTCGACCGCGCAAGGAACTCCTTCCCCGACGCAAATGTTTGAGTGTTCAGTCCAGCTGAGCGAGTGAGTGCCGAGACCGCCTCGCGCACGGACACGTCATCGTCAACAATACAGATGGAATGACTCATGGGAAGTTCGCCTGCGAATGGTGAGAGTTTGTTAGCGCCGCATGAATAGCGTCCGATAGAGCTTCGTCGGTCAACGGCTTGGCAAGTACGGGGGCGCCGTACTCGTCGATGATCCGGGCGCGAAGCTTCCCGTCCGCCTCCCCAGTGACAAAAATGGCTGGTATTCGGCGACCAAGAGCGATCACCCGTTGCAACACCTCGGGTCCGCTCATTCCCGGCATTCGCACATCCAGGATCAGGCAATCGGCACGTTGTAGGGCCGTGGACGTCAGAAGCTCTTGCCCCGAGGCGAACGCAGCCTGCTGAAACCCCGCTGACTTGAGGAAGCTGCTCAACGACTCCCGGACGAACTCGTCGTCATCCACGATACAAATCAAGCAGGGCGACTTCATGGGACCTTGAGGAACGACTGTCCAACAGAGACCCCCACAATGTCGATCATACCTAGGTATGGGTCGTCGCCCGTCCGGCGCAGCGTGCGCACCTATGGACGGGAGACGAAGGCAGAGGCGACGTTGGGGAGCTGCGGGCTGTCAACGCGCGGTGGAGGGATGGCGGATCAAGTCGATGCCCACCAGCGGTCCTCCAAATTGCTGGAGTTTCCCGCCTTCGGACAGCGTTCCAAGATCGATTGCAACGAAGCCAAGGGCCGCGATGAGCTCGGCAATTGCTGAATTGGCTTCTGAGACATTGCCCGATAGAAAGACCACCCGGCGTCCGCCCGCCTGCTCGGGTTCGGCAGCCAAGACGGCGGCGGGTAAGGTGTTGAAGGCCTTGACCACTCCGGCGCCCGGGACAGCGTCAGCGACGACTTCGGTCGACAGGCGCCCGTCGAGATAGGACGGCGTAAACGATGGAAATTCGATCGCATTCATGGCGTCGACGACGATCCGTCCGGCCCACTCGGGCGCGCCGCGAACGATCTGTGAGACCGCCTTGAAGGGCGCCGCCATGATCACCACGTCCGCTCGAAGCGCTTCCTCGACGGTGGCGGCCGTCACCGTTGGACCCAGTTCGCGAACCGCATCTTTGAGCGACGCGGGGCCCCGGCTATTCGTTAGGAGAACGGCGATTTTGTTTCGAGCGAACTGAACCGCCAAAGCGTGCCCGATCGCACCCGATCCGATGATTGCATGTGTCATGATTCTTTGCCTTCGTTCTTGCGACTCGTAGCGTGACGGGTTAGCCGCACCTCGAGAGTCCGCGAACTGAGTTCCTGCAACTGCAATGCCAAACGATACTCGCCAGAAAAACTCGAGTCTTACATTTCTTTCGCTGACGCGTGTTCAACACGCTGACGACCTGTCGACAGGTCGTCGATTCCCCCCCGAAGCTTCGTGAAACCGGTCTTCGACGGGTTCGCGCCGATCTTCGAAAGACGGAAAGCGAACCCGACGCGCGCTGTCAGGCCGATGACTCCCGTTGCGATTGAATCAGCTCGGCGGATCCATCGATGTTGCGTCGAAATAGATCTTCATGGGCTTCATCAACGCCATCGCGAGAAGGAACACCGCAGCCGTGCATGCGACGAACACAAAGCCATCGATGTATGCCAGCGTGAACGCTTGGCGGGTGACCTGCTGGCCCAAGAGAACACCTGCCATCTGCTGAGCGTCCTCGGGACCAGCGGCCGTTGAAGACATTCCCGCCACCAGCGTATTCACTCGCTCGTCCGTGACCCAATCTCCGGCCCTGATATTCAACCCCAACATGTTGGAGTGAAACTGCTCACGCAATGTCACGAATCGCTGCAATGTCGCGACACTCAGCTGGCCACCAAGCAGGCGAACGACTTGAAAGAATGCCAAGTAGGTCAGAACGTTCGCGGGTCGCAGTCCGGCACAGGTGCTCTGCGCTTGCTGGTTCAGCATACCGATCATGCCCACGAAGGCCCAGGCGAGGCCGCACGCTAGCAATATTTGCGGGCGCCAAAAACTCTCGCCATTCCAGACGCTCGTGAGTTGCGAGTCAAAAAAGCACGCGACAGCAACCGCCGCAAAGCCAACTCCCGCTATCAAGCGACCGTCGAGCCGCTTCATCAAGCGTGCCGCAGCAATTCCCGCCAGAAGCTCCGGCACGATCAACCGAAGGAGGGCCGCACCAGTGTCCGTGGGGCGATAAGCCTGAACCGTCCCCAAATAGGCCGGAATCAGCAGAACCGCGCCGAGAACAAGAAAGCGGAGCAGGCAAAGACCCAGCGCGAGCGTAATGGTGTTTTGACGCCCAAGGAACGAGAGGTCAACGAGGGGCCCAGCGGTCCATCGTCGCCGGAGCAGCGCATAGAGCAGCACCCCGACTCCAGCCGTGAGCATCCCGATAATCAGACCTGAGTTGAGCCAGTCGAGCCGCTCGCCTTGCTCGAGCGCTCCGTAGATTAGGCTCATCCCCAAGCCGGCATACAGAAACCCACGCCAACAGACTCGCGGGCGCGCTGTTGTCGGCGGCGGTATGGCGATGAACACACACAACATCATCACCGGCGTGAGCACCGCGCTCAGCCAAAACATCCATCGCCACGACCAGTTGTCGAAGAACCAGCCCTGCAGTCCGGTCGCGATGCTGAGCGAAGCAATGAGATCCATCGCGTAAGCGCCGATGCCATAGATAGTGTAGCGAGGAGGAAGATTTCGTAGCGCGTAGCTGAGCGCGAGCGGAAAGAAGGTGCCCGCAGAGAGGCCGGCAATGACCTGCAATGCGAGCAGTACCTCCAACCGACGCCCGTAGGGCAGAAGCACGGAGACCGCGGTAAAGATGGCACCAGCGAGCAACAGAACCCTACGAGGCCCATACAATGCCCCTAAATAAACGGAGAACGCGCCCATGAACATCAATCCCATGTTGCATGCCGTTGGGATCCAAGCCGCTTCGTCGACGCCAAGCCCCGACGCCCCGCGCAAGTCAGCCAAGCCTACATTCAACATTCGAGTGCTCAAGTTGACCACGGCGACCCCGAGGAACACCCCAAACACCCCAACATAAACTTTGCGACGGGCCCGGTCCGCACCTACAGCGGTCATCGGTTCGTCTTTATCGTCGCGATCACCGACATGCCGGCGCGAAGCCGCTCGTCAAGCGTCCCCCGGGGCTCGAGCGAGATCTTCACAGGAATGCGCTGGATGATCTTGGTGAAGTTGCCAGTCGCGTTGTCAGGCGGCAAGAGGGCGAACATCGCGCCACTTGCAGGGGAGATTTGCGAAACATGCCCCCTCCAATGAGCCCCAGAGAGACCGTCAACAGTTACGTCGGCGCCATCGCCGACGTTTACGTGCTCCAGTTGAATCTCCTTGTAGTTAGCGGTCACCCAGAGTGACGTTCCGACGAGCGAGATCACCTGAGTTCCGACGTTGACGAGCTGGCCGGGGCGAACCTTCCGTTCCCCGACTATGCCGTCTGTGGGCGCGACGATGCGCGTGTAGTCCAGGTTGATCCGAGCCAGTCTGAGAGCCGCCTGTTTCATTCCGACCTCGGCCTTGAGCTGGACTTCCAGCGCATCGAGCACACCTCCCTGCCTGCGTTGTGTCTCGATCTCGGCGCTTCGGCTCAATAGATTGCCCTTCAATCGCTCCCGATCCGCCTGCGCAATTTCCAGGCTCTGCTTGGAGCTAACGCCAGCCTGCTGAAGGGCCAGCTCACGCGTGAGCGTGAGCTCAGAGCGAGCAAAGTCGGGTTTGGTTGCGGCCAGATCGGCCTGTGCCTGCAGAACCTTACTCGCCTGCAGGGCCCGCTGGCTCTTGAGGCTGGCCAACGAGGCTTCTGCAGACGTGACCGCTGCTTCGGCTGCGTCCACTTGAGCGCGGAAATCTTCGTCTTTCAGCTGAACAAGCAAATCTCCCGCCTTAACTCGCTGAAAGTCAGACACGGCGACAGTGGCGACGATCCCCGAGCTCTTCGTGCTGAGCGGAGTCACGTCCGCGCGCAACTGAGCGTCATCCGTGGTTTGAGTACTTTGGTTTCCGAGCCAAGTGTTCCATTGATTGGCGAAGACAACCACGATTGCCGCAACCAGCATCAACACGACGGTCGGTGTGCCTAGGCTCTTCAGTTTCACCCAATGGGGCGCTGGAGGTACGGTGGTAGTTGGCACCGCCGCGGGAGGCGATTCGGTCAAGGTTGCTTCTGTAGCGGTCGGCATGCTGGATGCCTCGCAATCTCCGTACCCGCTAGATCGCAGCAGGAATCTTCGTCGCTCCCTCGTGGAACCGACGAAGGACCACCACTCCTGTCGATGGGTCGTCACCGCCGCCGGTTGAGTGCGAGAGCACCGCCATATGAACAGAACGACCGAGTGCAGCGGCGGAGCCGGGTTCGGCGACGATGAGTTCCGTCAGCGCGGCGCGACGACGCGACCGTGCCCAAGCCCTCGCGCAATCCAAGATAGCCCTGCCCGGCGCGGGCTGGGGCACACCTGCGGCAAGCAAACCGCGAGCTGGCAGTTCGGCAGTCCGACTGCCCGTCGACACGAAGGACAAAGCCGATTCCCAGGCCGTAGACACCGTGTTCAAAAACGAGATGAAGAGAGCGCAAAGCATCGTGCGCCCATCATCAGATGGGAGCGGCACGCCTCGTGCACAGAGCGCCGAGGATGAGCAGGCAGACCTATCTATCGCTGATCGACCAATATCCACGCCTCTCTCGTGAGGAAGAGCTGGAGCTCGCGCGACGATGGCGGGGTCAGCACGACGTGACGGCACGAGACCGACTTGTCAAAGGAAACCTGCGATATGTCGTGACAATCGCTCGCCGATACAAGCCACAGAAGACTACGTTCGATGAACTGGTTGCCGAGGGCAGCTTCGGCCTGCTCCACGCACTCTCGAAGTTCGAGCCCGAACGAGGACTGCGGCTTGTTACCTACGCAGCGTATTGGATTCGGACTTACATCCTAACCCATCTGCTCCGGTGTCGAACGGTAGTCGACATCGGTATTCATTCCACACTCTTGGCCAAAGTCAGTCGCGAACGCCGCAAGATCGCTGCCAAACTTGGCGGTGCAGAGAATCTCGACGCAGAACTTGCGACGCAACTCGGTCTCGCTCCGGACAGGCTAAGGAGTTTGATTGAGCGCCTGGACGTCTGCGAGGTCTCCTTCGACAAACCCCCAGAGCGCGGGTTGCATTTTGCAGAGACCTTGCATTCCCCATCACTCAGTGCGGAAGAATTGGTCGTCTCCGTCGAGGCGAGAATGCGCGTCAAAACTGGTGTGTCTCAGGCACTCCAAGCGCTCGATGATCGGGAGCGCTACGTCATCGAGCGCCGAGTCATGGCGAACCCGGAGGATGAACTATCGCTCGCCGAGATCGCGCGCCAATTTGGCGTCTCTCGGGAACGCGCGCGACAGATCGAGTTGCGTGCGAAGAAAAAGGCCAGAAGAGCCTTGAGCTACCTCACCGGAGTCGAGAGCGATGCTGCCTAGCGTTGTGGCGGGATCACCATGCTTGGCGGTGCGACAACATTTGCGCGACTGAGGCTGGGCCCATACTGGACAAGCGGCCTCAAATTCGCGCCGGACTTTGGCGTGGGCGTTTCGCTGCTCAAAAGCGCCTCACCTTGAGCGTCATACCTTCGTATGATCGACGAAAGCTCGTTCGCTTCGTAGGTTGCATGTTGCGCAACCGAACTCGTCCGGTCGCGGCTGCCGCACTGCGTACATCCTGCAAGAGGAGAGAACATGAAATTATCGGAGAAGGTCGCCCTCGTTACCGGTGCGTCGAGCGGTATCGGCGAGGGTATTGCCCGCAAGCTGGCGAGTGCCGGCGTCAAGGTGGGACTTGCTGCGCGTCGGCTCGACCGGCTGTCGGCAATTTGCGACGAAATCAAAGCAGCGGGAGGGGCAGCGATCGCGATCC
>FSUN01000084.1_pt1 | contig 11338 bp, 9 predicted proteins | sample 1637451 | NCBI WGS metagenome assembly FSUN01 (sample SAMEA3914816, study PRJEB12502) | metagenome | biome: forest; material: soil | place: USA | collected 2011-09-16 | depth 0.3 m
CGCCGATCCTCTGGATCCCAAGGCGATCGGCCTGTCGGCGAAAATGCTGATGGCGCAGCGCTCGTGGTTGAGCGCGACGAACCTCATCGTGCTGCTGGCGCTCGCTTTTTATGCAACATTGGGGTTGCGTGGAGCGCAATTTCGCTCCTGGTCCGGCGCGGCAGCACGCTGGCCGGTCATGCTGCTGATGGGTATCACTGCGCTTGCGGCAATAATCTCGTTCCTGCCGACGCCGGCATTTCCACAATATTTCACCACAGCGCTTCCTTTCGCGCTCATGCTGATCGCATGTCTGCACGGCTCGCTCGATGCCGATGGGCGGAGCCTAGCCCGTCCGTTTCTGATCGCCGCGCTTGTCATGGCGGCGTTGATCGGCACGCCGATCCTGCTGTCCACCGCGCCCAGGATAGTGAGCGTCGCGCGCTGGACGGGATTTCAGGTCCATCGCGATGCGCTCGACATGGCGAAGCTGGCGAACGGAGGAGGCCAGCGCGCTTCGATAGCGACTCTATCGCCGGTCTATGCGCTTGAGGGCAAGCTGAAGGTGTACCCGGCGCTCGCGATGGGGCCCTTCGTCTACCGGGCGAGCGCCTGGATACCAGCCGGAGAACGGGTGCACTACACCCATCTGACGTCTCCGGCGACGGTCGAAGCGATGCTGGAAAGCACGCCGCCGGCTGCCATTCTGACGGGTCAGGAGGGCGCTCTCGATGCACCGCTGTCGGCTTTTGCTGTCGCCCATGGCTATGTCGCCCACCCGATCAGGATGGGGCGCGGCAGTGCCGCTCGCGACATGGTGCTGTTTACGCGATCACCGATTCTGGGCGAACCGGTCGCTTTCGATTATGCGCCGCCGCCACGGGTTTTGGGCTTTGCGGCGACATCGGCGCCGGCGCGTCATTGAGCCGAGCCTCGATGATAGGGACGGGCCGCCCTTTCACTTGCATGAAGATGCGACCGAGATATTCGCCGATCACGCCCAGAAACAGCGCGTTGAGCGTGATCCCGAGCAACAGGAGCATCGTCGTCGTGGCAAAGCCGGCCGGCCATTGCTGTCCGAAGGCCAGTCGCCCGGCGAGGTAGCCCAGGATGAGCAGGGCTGTCGTCGTGCCCAATGCCAACCCGACTCCCGAAGCCACGCGCAGCGGAACAAGCGAGTGGTTGAGGACGCCGTCGGCGGCGAGACCCAGCATCTTGCTCAGCGGAAATTTGCTCTCGCCCGCGACGCGCGCGCCGCGATCATATTCAAAGCCCACTTGCGAAAAGCCCATCGAGCTGATGAGTCCGCGCAGATATGGGCTGGTGTCCTGGACTGCGCGCAGCTCGGCGAGCAATCGTCCATCGACCAGCCTGAACTCGCCCGCATTCAACGGCAAATCGTCCTCGCTCAAGGCGTTGATGCCATAATAGAACCAACGCCGCAGGGTCGCCTTGAAGCGGTTTTCGGCCAGCGAGCGCCGTACGCCGTAAACGACCTGATGACCCTCGCGCCAGCGCGCCAGCATTTGCGGAATGAGGTCCGGCGGGTCCTGGAGGTCGCAATCTATCTGGACCGAGCATGCGCCCCGTGCGTTCTGGTAGGCGACGAGCAACGATCGTTGATATCCGATATTTCGGGCAAAGCGAATGACGCGGACCCGCGGGTCGACGCTAGCGATCGCGCTCAACAGGGTGAAGGTGGCATCGGTCGAGTGATTATCGGTGAAGAGGATCTCGCACCGGTAGCCGGGAAGGCCGTCGAATACGCGCATGATCTCGGCATAAGCGCGTCCGACGTTAGCGGCTTCGTTCAGCGCCGGCACCAGCACAGAGACCAGGGTGTCGTCGTCCCCGGTCATGCGTATGCCGGCTGTCTCGCGCTCGCCACCGTGCGCGCGAGTCCTTCGTCCAGCGCTACCCGCGCGCGCCATCCTATCAAGGCGAGCGCAAGGTCGGGCGAGCCGAGAACCGTCGTGATTCCCGTCTCCGACTCCGCATCGTCGCCATATCTGATCAACGCCGGATCGGCACCGGCGAGCGCCGCGATGCGCCTGGCGACTTTTTCCATCGTCGGCGTCATGCCGCTGCACAGGTTGACGATCGATCCCCCAGGCAGGTCGGACCGGGCAAGCGCTCGGAGGCCATCGACCGCATCGTTCACATGGATCAAGTCACGCCGCCGAGAGGGGTGCTCCACGTCGCACGGGACGCCCGCAAGGCAGCGCTGGATGAGCCGGGGAATCAGAAAGGCATCGGACTGGCCTTCGCCATAGGTGAGAGCGAGGCGCGCGGTGAGAACCGCGAAGGGGAGCGTCGGCTGAAGGAGCCGCGCGAGATGCGCACCGGCAACCATGGCAGCGGTGTACGCCGACAAGGGTTGCTCGCGCTGGCTTTCGCGCGAGGGCGTGACGCCGTTGCCATATTCCGCCAGCGACCCGGCTCTCACCAGTATTTTGGGCGCCGCGGCCCGGGCCGCTGTCAGCAAGCTCAGGAAATTGTGCAGGTCGCCGATCATGACCTGCGAGTCGAGCGGATTGAGCCCGCCGGCGCTGCGGCCCGTATCGCTCGCCAAATGATAGATGATCGTCGGCCGCACTCGCGAGACATAGTTCGACAGCGTTTGGACGTCATCGAGATGCATGCGCGCCACGATGACCTTTGGCGCCATGCGACTGGACATGATGAGGCCGCGCGGCCGGACGATTACGTGCACCTCGTCGCCGGCGGCGACATGTGCCGCCGCCACCTTCGATCCGATAAAGCCGGCACCGCCCGTGATTAGAATACATTCCGACATCACCGGCGCTTCCCCGTTCGTTGGTCAGTTCATCAGGACCGGTTGCGGCAACGGCACTAGGAAGCGTCCGCCGCGAGAGGTGAACTCGGCCTGCTGCTCTCGAATTTCGTCCAGGAAATTCCAGGCGAGCACCATCAGGATATCGGGCCGTTCGGTCTCGATCGCCTCGGGCGACCGGACTTCGATCTTCATTCCAGGCGAAAAAAGGCCCTGTTTGAGCGGATTGCGGTCGACCAGAAAATCGAGATGGTTGGGCCCAACGCCGAAATAGTTGAGCAGGGTGTTGCCCTTGGCCGGCGCGCCGTAGCCGGCGATCTTCAGGCCCTGGCCCTTCAACTCGGCCAGCATGTGCATCAGGTCGCGCCCGACCTGCTCGACCCGCTCGGCAAAGTCGTCATAGGTCTGCGCCTCGAGCATCCCCGCTTCAAGTTCCTCGCTGAGCATCTCCTGCACCGCCGGCGTCGCGGTCACTGTGGCCTTGCGTCGGAAGAAGACCCGCATCGACCCACCATGAATCGGCAATTTCTGGACGTCGATCACGTCCAGCCCGAACGCGTCGCCGAGCCGGACCATCGACAACAGACTGAATTCGGAGACGTGCTCCTGATACACGGTGTCGAATTCGTTGCGCGCCAGCAACTCCTTGGCCCAGGGCACCTCGACCACGAACATCCCTTCTTCGTCGAGCAGATCGACGACGCCGACCATGAAGTAATGCAGATCGCCGATATGGTTGAAGGTGTTGGTCGTGACGATGACCTTCGCCGCGCCGCGATCGTTGCGCAGCGTCGCGGCCGTGGGTGGATCGAAATAGGCGATGTGCACGTCTACGCCTTGGGCGTTGGCCAGTTCGGCCAGGTTCGCGGCAGGATCGATGCCCAGCGTCTTGCAGCCGATGTCGTTGCAGGCCTTCAGCAGCAGGCCGTCGTTGCAGCCGATATCGACGATGAGCCCATCCCCGGCATGCTGCTTCAGCGTCTCCGCCAACTCGCCAAAATGCCAGTGCATGGTCGTCGCGCCCGACGGCACGTAGAGATAGTGCCGGAAGAAATCCGCCGGAATCTGATCCACGATCTGAATCAGGCCGCAATGCAGACAAGCCTGGGTATTCAGTGAGAAGCTGGGCTGCGTCTCGCCGACTTCGGCCGGGCGGACGAACATATTGGCGGGCGGATGATCGCCCAGTGCGAGGAAGAGGTAGGGCTGCGGCGCCAAACAGGCGCGGCAGTGCTCAAGTCGCTCCATCATTCAACCTTTCAGCCTAGGCGCAATTGCGCAGTGGTTCAGTCTGTCCGGCCACGCTCTTCGCAAACCGGTCGAAACAGTCATGGATATGGTCGATCTGCGCGTCCTCCAGGCCGTGGTGGCAGGCCAGCAAGATGCCGCCCCTCATGACGGCATCGGCTTGCGGATATCCTTCGTCCCGGACACGCGCCTCGACGCCCGCCATTGCCGGTTGGCGCAGGATATTGCCGGTGAAGACTACCCGAGTCTGGATATCCTGCTTTTCGAGGAAGATCTGGAGATCGCGTCGATTGAACGGCGCCCCGGGACGGACTGTCAGCGGGAAGGCGAGCCAACCGGTCTGGGCCTCGGGCAATTGACGCGGCAACGTCAGCCAGTCCGCGTAGTGCGAGAAAAAGGCCATGTGCCGCGAGAAATTGCGTTCGCGCGCGGCGATGTTGCGCTCCAGCTTGGTTAGCTGGACAAGGCCAAACGCCGCACCGATTTCGGACGGCTCGAGATTATAGCCAAGTTCCTCGAAGACGAATTTGGCATCATAAGGGATGCCCTGCAGTGTCACGTCGAACCGCCGCTCCACCGCTTCGGAATCGACGAAGAGCGAGGAGGTCCGGCCCCAGGATCGCAGCAGGATGCCGCGGCGGGCCATCGCCTCGTCATTGAGGCACAGCATGCCGCCATTGCCTGCAGCATTGATGACATGCGAGCCGTAGAAGCTGGTCGTGCTTATATCCGACCTTGTCCCGGTGCTGGTGCCGCGAAGGGTGGCGCCCAGCGTGTCCGCGCTGTCCTCGATCACAACCAGCCCGTGCCGGTCGGCAATCTCGCGGATCCGGTCCCAGTCGGGGAGGTTGCCGATCAAAGAGGGGATCATCATCGCCCGCGTCCGGCTGGTGATCATGGCGTCGATCGCGTCTTCGTCGATATTGTAGGTGCCGGGACGCACATCGACAAAGGCGGGCACAAGGCCATTGCGGACGATCGGCGCGACCGTCGTAGCAAAGGTGAGGGCAGGGGTAATGACCTCGCTGCCGCGTGGAAGGTCAAGCAACTCCACCGCCAGGTAGTTCGCCGAAGACCCCGAATTCACCATGATGCCATGCTTCTTGGCAAACAGCGCAGCGACGCTTGCCTGCATCTCCCGGACGCGATCACCCATTTGGGTCGAGCCGCGCAGGACGGACACAACGGCATCGATCTCGTCGTCGCCATGGACTGTTTGACCATAGTTCACGCGCATAACTTGGTCGTCTCCTGGATGGTGGCTGCCCTCTTTGCCGCCTGGGCTGGCGGGTTTTCCGCTCCCGCGACGTAATCGTCGATCTGGCGCTCGGTGAACGCCCGCATGTCGGCATGGGCGATGTGGGCGCGATACCACTCGGTCGTCATCGCTACCGCCTGCGCCATGGTAAGCTTGGGGCGCCAGCCGAGCTCGAGCTTCGCCTTGCTGCTGTCGAGGCTCAGGATGCCGGCTTCGGGGCGGGTCGTATCGCTGCGATCGAAATGCGCTTCGAGTACGCTGGGCTTCCATGCGTCGCGAAAGGCGTTCAGCAAGGTTTCGACATCGACCACGCCGGCGCTGTCGGGCCCGAAGTTCCAGGCGCCGTCGAGCTCGCGATTGCCCTCAATCATTCCGGCGGCCAACATGAGATAGCCGGCGAGCGGCTCCAGCACATGCTGCCAGGGGCGGACGCTCCGGGGATTGCGGAGTTCAATCGGGCGGCCGGCCGTCACGGCGCGGACAATGTCGGGGACCAGGCGATCGTCCGACCAGTCGCCGCCGCCGAAGACATTGCCGGCACGGGCGGTGGCAATGATGGGGCCGTCCGGTTCCCGGAAGAACGAGTGGCGATAGGCATCCACCACCAGCTCGGCGCATCCCTTGGACGCACTATAGGGGTCGGCGCCACCGAGCCGGTCGATCTCGCGGTAACCCCAAAGCCATTCCCGATTGGCATAGCATTTGTCGCTGGTCACCACGACCACGCCTCGCAGGCTCGGCATGCGCCGTGCCGCGTCGAGCACGATCGCGGTCCCCACCACATTGGTATGGAAGGTCTCGACCGGATCGGCATACGATCGGCGGACAAGCGACTGTGCCGCCATGTGGATCACGAGATCCGGATCGAGGCCGGTGACCGCCGCATCGAACTGTTCGGCCGAACGGATGTCCGCGACGCGATGGCGTACCAGCGACGGGACGTCGAGCGCGTCGAACAAGCTGGGTTGGCCGCCGCCAGGGGGCAAGGCGACGGCCGTTATGTCAGCGCCCAGTCGCCGGAGCCAAAGTGCCAGCCAGCCGCCCTTGAAGCCGGTATGTCCGGTCAACAGGATATGGCGGCCCCCCAGTGCGCGGCCCAACCGGCTTTCGTCCAGCGCCGCTTCAGACATTGGTCGCAAATGCCTGGGGCGGCGGCTCGACTGCCCCCGGGGGGGGCATTGCCATCCAGGGGATGTCGCCGGATACACACAGTTGATTGAGGTGATCCCGGTCTCGCACCGTATCCATCGGGTGCCAGAAGCCGGTATGTTTGTACGCGAACAGTTCGCCGTCGCGGGCGAGCGCGGCGAGCGGCGCTTGTTCCAGCGGTTCATCGTCTCCCGAGAGATAATCGAGAACTTCGGGTTCGAAGACGAAGAAGCCGCCGTTGATCCAGGTCTCTTGTTTCAGCACCTTTTCGGTGAACTCGACCACCTGGTTGTCGACCAGTTCCAGATTGCCGAACCGAGCCGGCGGCTGCACGGCCGTCACCGTCGCCAGGCCGCCATGCGATCGGTGGAAGGCGATCAGGGCATCGATGTCGATATTGCCGACACCATCCGAATAGGTGACCATGAACGTCTCATTGCCAAGCCATTCGCGGAGGCGCCGCAGGCGGCCGCCCGTCATCGTGTGCTGGCCCGTGTCGACGACCGAGACATTCCAGTCCATCGGCCGACTTGGATGGAGCGCAACATTGCCATCGTGAACCGCGACGGTAAAATCGTTGCCCATGAAATAAAGGTCATGAAAAAACTTCTTCATCATGAATGATTTGTAACCGCAGGCTACAATGAAGTCCCTATGACCCCAATGGCTGTATATATCCATGACGTGCAGGATGATGGGGCGGCCGTAAATCTCGACCATAGGCTTTGGTATGCTTACGGTCTCTTCCGACAATCGGGAGCCAAGCCCACCAGCAAGGAGCACAACTTGCATTTAATCCTCCTGGAACGACCGAGGTGCATGGATGTTGCGGTCGAAGCATACGTCAAAGGGTCGCAAGGCGGGCATGCGCATCGGGGTTAGCCCAGAGCTAATCGGATGAGGGTCCCAGTCGCCTCGCACCGATAGCCATCATCCCATCGGTGGAGGCAATGTGACCTTGTAGGGAATGGCGAAGCGGGGCCGCGCGGACTCATGATCGCGTCCGCGTCGGAAGCCGTTTGGCGAAAAGCCGAAGATGGCAGGCCCCAGGGTGGAGACGACATATTGAGATGGGCGGGATTGGACCGCTCCCGGCGTGTCGCGTGACCGCGAGAATGCGGCAGACCGCATCGATCAGATTCTCGTGCCCACTGCGATAATCCTTATGGGATAGGGCGTGATCAAATGCAGGGTGTCGCGGGCTGTTCAATCAACTAAGACACATCATGGCCCAGCAAGCACCGCACATTTCGACTCGTGTCCTGGCGCGCATCACCCAAGGACCCCGGAATGCCTATTTTCGATGGAGCATCCAGAAGGCTCTAAGCTCAATTGACTATGTGCTGGTATCTTATCCGAAATCCGGCCGCACGTGGCTCCGCTTCATTCTCAGCTATTATTTCATGCTCGCATACGGTCTGGACTGTTCCGTCGACCTCCACCAGATGTTTTCCGTGTTGCCAAACCTGGACTGGGATGCTGACCAGGGGCTGCCGGCATTTCTGAGCGGTCCTGCGATCGGCCTCGTGCCTTTGCTTGCGGTCACGCACGAGCGTCCGAGGCTGTTTCGAAACCATGACATTCCGGCTATCTATATGACGCGCGACATTCGCGACGTTCTGGTTTCTTCCTATTTTCACGCGACGCGTCACAAATGTGATTTTCAAGGTGATGTTGACGCATTCGTCCGCGATCGAAGCCGTGGCCTTCACCAGGTTGCGGAACATTATAACGGCTGGGCATCTTACCTGAGCAAGGTTCCCCATCGCGTCATTTCCTATGAGAGCCTTAGTAGCGATCCACAGACAACGGTCTCAACCGCCATAGCGTTCTTGAACCTTGAGCCGTCAACACCTCTGATTGCACAAGCGATCGCGGCAGCCGAGATTGGCAAGATGCGCTCGATGGAGGTCGAGGCTGGGCTTCCGGGCCATCGCTATGACCGTTCCGACCCCGAAGCGTTGCGCGTGCGGCGGGGCCTCGTTGGTGGCTATGCCGATTATCTTAGCGTCAGAACGTGCCTGTGGATTCACGAGGAATGGTCGAAGGCAATCACCCCCGAGGCGCGTCATCTGCTAGGCGCGTCCCTTTCGGCAACACGAACTGATCCAGCGATGGAAAATGCGGCAATTCTCTAGATCGTAGCTTCCTAAGCGCGGAGCCACAGCCGCATTGAGGCGAGCTGTATCATGGCGAGAAACTTCCCGGCGAGTTTGTCGTATCGGGTGGCGACGCGGCGGAAGCGCTTGAGCTTGCTGAAGAAGCGTTCGACCAGATTGTGCTCGCGATAGAGCGTCTTGCTGCAGCGAGGTTTCCATTTGCGGTTGGATTTGGCGGGGATGTTCGGCACCGCGCCTTGCGCCTGGATCGAGCCAAGGATGCCATCGGCGTCATAACCCTTATCGGCCAGGACAGTCGCGGCAGCGCCGTGCTAGCGCGGTCAGTGCTCGCGAAACGACGTCCAGAACGCGCTGACCAGCGGTTCGAACAGGTATTGCAGCGCAGTGCGTTTGCGCAGCGGGATGAGGATTTCCACCGGCATGCCGGCGCGAAGTGCGAAATCCCGACCCCGAACCGAGTGGATCAGCCGCAGTTGGTCGTTCGGAACCGTAAGTTCGACGGAGAAGTATCGCTGCCCGGTCCGCTCATCGACCAAGCTATCGGCAGACAATCTGGTCAACTGACCTTCGAGGTTTGGCAGGGCGCGCTCGTGCAGGCTGGTGAGCCGGATCAGCGCGTGCTGCCCGATTTGGAGATCGTCCGCATCGTCGGGTGAGATACGCGCCTGGACGCGCAACGGCATGCGCTCTGGAACGATGTTCATCAGCTTCTGGCCAGGCGCGATAACGCTGCCCGGCGTGAAGATCGACAAGCCGACGACTGCCCCGGTTGCCGGTGAGCGGATGAGCGTGCGCGTGAGTTGATCGCGTGCCGCATCCAGCTTTGGCAGCACATCGCCAAGCGCCATCTCATTATCGCGCAGGTCTGCCATCGTCCGCTCGCGATAGGTTTGTTCGGCTTCCAAGATACGAAGCCGGTTCTCTCGCGTCGCTCCCGATGCCTGTGCGATGCTCGCCGAGAATTGGCCGCGCTGGCCCATCAGATTGGCGCGCGCGAGCTCAAGCTGCCGCATCCGCGTCAGGGACACAAAACCGCGCTCGGCGACCGGCTTCAATGCTTTGAGCTCTTCATCGTAAAGCCGAATCTGCTCCGCGGCGGAAACTGCCTCGTACGCATAGCCCCGCCCTTGGTCGCGCGCCTGCATCGCGCGTTGACCAAAGCCGGCACGTTGCGCGGCCAGCACCGAGACGCGGGCATCGAGTTCCGCTTGCTGTAGGCGCAACGCGCTCGTCGCTTCCACGCGGCCGACCCCGCTCAGCTGCTGGAACTCGGGAGGCGGGACGATTCGCGAGATGCCGAGGCCCTCGGCTTGCAACCGGGCATGCTGGGCAAGGAGTCGGATCGCCTGCGACGATAGCGCGCGCTCCTGCGCTTGCACCGCTGCCGCTGCGAGCCGTATCAGCAGCTGTCCGGCAACGACCCGCTGCCCTTCGTGCACCAGGATGTCGCCGGCCACGCCGCCGTCCCGGTGTTGTACGGATTGCAGTTCGCCCGATACGACGAAGCTGCCCGGCGCAGCCACACCGCCGTCGAGCCGAGCACATGCCCCACCGAACAGAAACAGGCCGAAGAAGAGGCAGGCAAACAATCCGCCGCTCAGAATATCGCGCGATGGATCGCCGATTTCCGAGATCGCGCCGGGTTCAACCGACCATGCCCCAGGCGTTTCGGACGCAGATGGCGGTGGCGAGAGAGTCATGATGAAAACGCTGGCTCCCGGGCGCGACTTGGCGGGGCGGGTGCGAGACGGTGCATGACGGTGTCGCGTGGACCGAGCAACGCAATCCGGCCTTCACGCAGTACAAGCACGCGGTCGATGACCGGCAGGATGCTGAGCCGGTGCGACGCGATCACGATCGTCGTGCCTCGTCCCTTCAAGCCGCCGAGCGCAGCGACCAGCTGCCGGTCGCTATCGGTGTCGAGATGCGCGTTGGGTTCGTCGAGTACGAGTAACGGCGGCATACCGAATGCCGCGCGCGCCAATGCTATCCGTTGCGCTTCCCCGGCAGACAGTCCGCGGCCACCGGCCCGCAATTGATGGTCATATCCTCCCGACATTCTCAAGATCTGATAGTGAACGCCGACCGCCTTCGCAGCTGCCACGACCGCCGCATCGATCATCGTCCTGTTCCGGCCTGTTTCAGTGACGAAGCGGCAGATATTTTCGGCGATCGTGCCCGCGAATAGCGCTGAATCTTGGGACAGATAGCCAATATGTCCCGCCAACAACTCGGGGTCCCAATGTCGTTGCTCGGCGCCGTCGAACCGGATTGTGCCACGATCAGGTGGCAAGGCGCCGACGATCGTCCGCAACAGTGTCGATTTGCCAGCCCCACTCGGGCCCATGATCGCAATCGCCTCGCCCGTCGCCACCTCGAGATCGATTGCGTTCAAAATGGCGCGGCCATCAGCAATAACCGTGACTTGTTGCAGGCTCAGCGCACCGCTCGGTGCGGGCAATGTTGTCAGCCGCGCGCGCGTGGCCTCTTCCACCAGCAGCGCGTCGAGGTTTTGGTAGCTGCTGCGGGCTTGCAATATGCTCTGCCAGACGCCGATGAGCTGTTCTGCCGGGGCCAGCGCACGAGCAATCAGAAACGAAGCGGCGAAGATCGCGCCGGCCGAAATCTGATTGTCGATTGCCAGTAGCGCGCCAAGGCCAAGCGCGAGCGACTGCAGCGCCAGCCGGACGAATCGGGCCGCCGTCACATGGCTGCTCGCCGCGAAACTGGCGTCGGTCTGCAGCATCATCATCGTTTCGCGGTGCCGCATCTGACGCAGGACCATGGCTC
>FSUN01000043.1_pt1 | contig 10892 bp, 12 predicted proteins | sample 1637451 | NCBI WGS metagenome assembly FSUN01 (sample SAMEA3914816, study PRJEB12502) | metagenome | biome: forest; material: soil | place: USA | collected 2011-09-16 | depth 0.3 m
ATCCGAGCAACAGCGAGACTCTCGAGCGCGGATACGAGGCTCTGACGGCTAGAGTGATCTTCAACGAGCGTCAGGAAGCCATCGTCAGAGTGGTGCTAGAGCGTACAGCGTTCTTGTCTAAAGCCAAGCGAGTCAGCGAGACGGTGGTCTTCTACTCAGTCTATGAGGTTGCACGTCGGCGAAAGAGCCCATGAAGTGTGACCTGCGCCTCAGACCGAGGCAACCCTGAACCTTGACAGCTGACGCTGCCCCTTTCGGACACTAAAAGAAGCTGTCCTTCTCGCCAAGCTCTTATCCTGTGGCGAACCCAGGAAACTGCCTCGGAACTCGAAGACGCAAGTCACACACTAGAAGTGTATAGGAGAAGTGGATGTTCGGGCCCTGGCTGACGCAGAAGCTATACACATGGGGCCGCTACTCCCGTAGTATCGTGCGTGCCTCGATGATCGCGATTCGTACTTGAATTCGGCAAATTCGCTCTTAGTTCCCGGAAGGATCGACTGTGTCCCCGTTGTCAAAACGTGTCAGATTTATCGGTCGTGTTTTTCCGGAAGGACTCACGATCAGCGTCAAGGCTCAGGACGTTACGTTCACGGCGAGTGACGGGTCTTTCACCGCGAAATTTAACGTCGACGTCACCGATTCAAATATCGACATCCAGTGCGACTTCGACAACGTGCTGGACAGCCATCCGTATATGTTGTGGGCGCAAGCCCAGGAGATTACGCAGACCATCGTCAATCTCGTTGCATTCAACTTGGGCGCCGGCGCTCTCACTATCTTGAATCGTTGGATTGATGAAGCGGGCGTCGAGAACCCACTCGCGTTTGCAGACCCGACGTTGCCGGCGCTGTGCACTGCCGTTGACAATACAAGCTTCGACGCGGTAATGCGTGTAGTGTTCAGCGAACCGGGCCTGTTCATGGCGCTCAATGACATAGTCTTGGCCAATGCAATGCCTAGGCATGTTCTGATCAATTGCGCACGATGCGTTGAGGCAATCAGGCATCTGATCGCCCCCGACATCGATCGCGGTCGTGCGTGGCCGATGATGCAGGAGGCGCTCAACGTCGACAAGGCATATCTAAGCTTCATTACGCAGCATTCGACTGAGCCGCGGCACGGCAAGCAAACTGTCCTTGGTGATCCTTTGATTGTCGAGGTTCGAGCTCGAACGTGGCGGATCTTGGATAGGTTCCTTCACTATCGATTGAAGGGAAATTTGCGGTTGGCGATCGATTCATTTCCGATGCTGATCGGCTGAAGAACTTGCCTGCCGGGTCGGCTCTTGCATGTGCTGCTTCCGTGATTACCGGCGCTGCAGTCCTCCTGTCAGCCGAACAGTGCATCGCGTCGAGGGCGTCTTCGAAAAGGTTGCTTTTCAGGCTCTGAACTCGTAGAGCGACGTGTCTGCAACGGGTCGAGTGCGTGAGTTCGAGGACGCCAACAGCGGACGTTCAATTCACCCCCGAGCCCAGGTGGCTACGGCCGCCCTATGAACGTCAGCAAGAGGCCCGAGACCGGTCGTCGGGAACAACCGGGTGCGCGTCGCGCCGATGACTTCGAGGCGGATGGCGGCGCCTCGAGAGGCGCGGCCGGGTCGCCTCCCGAGGATGTCTGACCAGCGGCAGCAATGCCAGCGAGAAGAGTCATCGCGCCCGGCGACTCTGTCGGCCGCACCCCCTGCATAGCAGTCGGCCGACAAATCGAAGAGATAGCGTTGCAGCGCCCGGGTCGAAGGTCGGCCGGTGCTGCCTTCACCTTTCCAGTCGTGACAGCAACTGGGCGATCGGGCATCGCTCACGCCGTCCGTTCTTCCAGCCAGTGCGTTCCAGGGCCGCACGCTTCGCAACCTGACTCGACGATGATTTCGCACATCTCGCGGTTCTCGGGCGTGTCAGGCCACCACACGCCACCGTCGATTGGCTCTCCCGCTTCGTTCTCGTGCAGTCCTAGCGGCCAGCAGACGCGAATTTCGATCATGGAACGTCCGACGGCAGACTGAGCCAATTGCTGAGAACGCTGACGCGTCTTCGCGAGCCCTGCCGCCCCCCCTATCTCTTACGCTCGAGTCGGCGGAAAGTCGCAATCGACCTGGCCTCTGGCGCCACGGCCTCCACCTCGTCGAGAAAACTCTCGGCATTTGCGATCGCAGAGTCCTGCAGGTTGTTGCCCGCCACGTAGCAGCACGACTCTTCGAGCGCATCTGTGGCCTCCGGATCAGGAGGCTCCGAGCCCTTGAAGGCCAAGCCGGTCAAGGTGTCGCCACTGACTGCGCCCTCCTCCCTCAGGCGCCGAACCAGGCGGGTCGCAATTTCCGAGACCGCCACGCTCGGGAGCGCTTCAACGGCGATGGCGGTGGCATGCAGTCCCGTCAGTAGCACAAACGAGATGCCGTCCTGCTCAACTTCGCGACGCTCCAGTACGGTTGCCATGGCGCGCTCCTCGCGGGCGAGTCTGTCGACGGCCAAAGCGGCTTAGCCCGGCCGCGTTGGCAAGCATCTGCTTCGATTCAGTCGTCGACGATCTTCGACAGCCATCCTCGGGTAGAAGCATCCTACTGCGGCACGTCCATGGCTCAAAGCGCGCAGGCCGCCTGCGCGCACCACACCGCCTAGATGGAAAAATCCGTGACCGACTTGCCCGTCGCGATTGCCGCCTGCAGCCACTTCGGCTTCAGTCCGCGCCCCGTCCAGGTGGCGCCCGAGACGGGATCTCGATATTTCGGCTGAACCTTCTTGCCGGCAGCGCCCGTCTTGGCAGTCGACTTCCCCGCAAGATCCGCAACCGTCAGGCCATGCTCAGACATCAACTGGCGCACGCGGGCAACCGCCTCCGCCTTGTCGGAGGCTCGCGTCTCCTGAATCGCGCGATCGAGCACTGACTGCTGCGCCAGAAGCTCGGAGAGGGAGGGTTGCATGGTCGGGTCTCGTGTTCGTCGGAGGAACATTGCACCACGGTGAGCCGCCGACGGGCGGAGCGGTCGCGTAAACCGAGCAATACGCCCTCTTCCGCGACATCTTCCCCGCCGTCCCAAGCCGTATTTCGGGGCTACGCCGATAGGACGGAGTATCGCAAGCGCCGGGTTCACGCCCTACTCGCTGCGCGATCCGCGGTAGATCTGCGCGGGCGCCAGCAGCGCTTCACGCGCCGAAAAGGCGATGTCGGCTCAACCATCGAGACCTGCCTTTGGCGGCTGCTTCACTGATGGCGGCTCGCGCTGCATAGCGGAACTCAATAGCGCGCTGTGAGTTCAAGACTCGTCAGCAACTTTGCCCTGGTTGGCTTCTCTTTCCTCGCTCGCACAGTTTTGAAGTTGGTCAACACGCTACGGACAGCTGGGCGAGTTGCGCTGCCAAAGACCGTTTCCCATTCGGCGGCGAGGCGCGCTTTGCACCCAAGCCAGCATCAGATTGACATGGGCTCGGACTTATACTTTTCACGGGCGCAGGAGCTTCATCTCTGGACGCAATGAAGCACTTGGAGATTGGAGTGGACAAAGCGTTCCGCTTCAGCGACGCAGGCGCCTCTTCCATTGCTCGTTCGATATACAACCTGTTCTTGATTGTTCTTGATGTACTTGACGGCGCATCCCATCCCGCCGATGGTGACGCGAACTCGCCTGACGTCGGCAGCAGTCACGCGGCATGAGTACTCAGGAAACCGTTCGCTAACCGCTGCTGCGGTGTAGGAGATGCCGTTGGCCGCCTTGTCGCGCATTTGAACGGCCGTCTTGACGTACTTCGATGGGTAGTACGTCACCTTGGTCGAGAACGCTGGCTGTTCGCCTGCGTAGGTCAACGCAACGTGAGGTTCGCCCAGCTTGAGTTGCCCTTTCTGGCCGAAGTCCCAGGTCAAGACGTACTTGCCTCCGAACACGGGGATCGCGTGTTCCCTCGGCAGTTCGGAAATCGCCGAGATGATCTTGTGCTTCTGCAACTCGGCGCCATCGGAGAATCCAGTCCACGATGCGGTCTGCGCCTTCAGATAGTCCGCCGACTTCCTCTGCCCCTCCTGTGCCCACTCCGTTCGAGACAGACAGCCCACGCTACGAGCAGACAGGGGGCTTCGCGTCGATATGCACGAGATCGCCTCCGACGTCTTGTACGCATCGGGCGAATACGTCTTGAGTTCGGTCTTGCCGTACTGAACCACCACGGCACCACCCGAGGCCAAGAAGGCATTCTTGATGTCGTTCTCATTGCCCCCAGCGGCGGCCACCGATATGCCACCGAGAGCACCGCTCATTGCGCTCTTCTTCGCTACTTCCATCCAAGTGGTTTGCGGCATTTTGTTAAGAGCCTTGCCGCCCTCAGCAGACGCATAAGCGATCAACCCCGCGCGCATGGCCATGTTGACGTCGCCGGTCACATGGTAGGTCTTCCACGCGGCGTATGCAGCGGCACCGGAAGGGCCACCGTAGAAGCTCACGGCAGCTTCAATGACGCCATCCAACAGCGGACTGTCCTGCGTCATCTGAAAAATGCTGTCGTCGTTGCCGTGTAGATCGCGCATCTCCTCGTTCCACATTTCCCCGACCGGTGCTCCCTTGAGCAGCTTCGAAGTTCCTGACTTTGTATGCCTTTGGTCTTCCTTCTCCTGCCGCTTTCGCCACTTGTCCACGGCAGTCCCCGCCTGTGAGACAGCCTTGATGAACTCCTTGCCCTTCTTGTCCCCTTTCTTCCACCAGCTGTCGTACTGCGCCCGCCCGCCTCGAGCTGTGCGGATACTGAACTTTGTCGAATCGCCGTCGGCCGCTGCAGCCTTCTTCACGACGTTTCCGGCCTTGTCTCGCAGGATCTCGACATCGTGTCCGATCCGCATGTAGGTGACATCACCGAACTGGGTGATCTTCGAGTTGCCGTCGCGGATGGACTTCTCCGCTGTCCGTCGGACCGGATCGTCGCGCCGCGCCTCTTCGTCCACGTGCTTGAGTGCCGCCATGGCGTCGGCAGCGCTCATGCCACCATTCGATTGCCGCGGGGGAATGTGGCAGTCTGGAAAGGTGCCTGACGTTCCATTAGGACAGAGGGGTTTCGGGATCTGAATGGGGTTGGGGACGGGAATCGGATTTGGCGGCAGGTGCACAGGACCAAGGTCAATTCCAACGGCAGGCGCGCCTTGGGCTACAAGCGCCAGAAGCATGGAAACCAACGCGAGCTTCTGGGTGTCCATCAGAGTTCCTCCCTGACTGCGACGCGCTTGCGCTGGCAGCCTTGTTGCTTCCTATCGAGCGCGATGTTATGCCCGGCGCAGGTCGAAGGCCATAGATGATCTGGGGAGGGGATCCCCGTGACGGCGGCATGAACCCGATGCGCCGGCCGAGCAGGACTCTCGGTAATCTTGCTATCCCCTATCGGTGCGTGGAATTTGCGTCACGTGGGGCGAGGCCCGCATGAACACTCGCGCATCGGCGGAGCGCACGTCGCCCACGGAGATGTCGGCTATGCAGCGACTGCAGGCATCGCCGTCTAAATCGCTGAGGGCCAATTTCCATCGCATAGCAGTCTATCGCTGGTTGCAGGGTCGCCTTGCCGCACGTCTCAGTCGCGAAGACCTACGTTCCATTCGCTTTGGTCGCGGGCAACGCCCTCAATCGCACGAAAAGCTTGATCGACCCAACCGCCATCCACGCAAAAGATAGCTGCGTTCAAGGCAATTGCACTCCGCTCCTGGGCCGGGTATGGCGATAGTGCCCCTCGGGGTACTTCTCTTGGCATGGGCGCATCACGAATAGCGCAAGTGTGTTCCTCGTTCTCCACGAGGGCTGCGCATGTCGCGGTCGAACTCGGTTTGATGCGGCGCGCATGCCGCCTCGCTGCGGAAAGCGCGCGCACGATGAAATGGGCATATTCATGCAAGCCGCTTCTTTCACCAGTTCCTTGCGTCATCGCATGGTCACCAGTTCCTCTGCATTGGTCGGATGAATCGCTACGGTGTCCTGAAAGTCCCTCAACGTCGCGCCCATCCGCATGGCGACGGCAAACCCCTGCAGCATCTCGTCTGCTCCATCGCCGACGACATGGCAACCGACGACGGTCAGGTCCGGGCCCGCCAGGACCAGCTTCATGTCGCACTTCGGACGCTTGTCGCTGAGCGCGTGGTACATCGAGACGAAGCTTGTCGTCCTGATCTCGACGTGTCCATGCCGTTGACGCGCCTCTGGCTCCGTGAGCCCGACCGTCCCTACCGGCGGGTGCGAAAACACGACGGTCGGAACGCAGTCGTAGTCCAGAAGTCGGTCGTCGTGACCACCAAAGAGTCGATCCGAAAGGCGGCGACCCGCGGCGATCGCGACTGGCGTCAACGGAACGCGTCCCGTGACGTCGCCAATCGCGAAGATGTGGCCGACGTTGGTGCATTGCCAGGCGTCCGTCGGGACAAAGCCCGAGGGGTCGAGAAGAACTCCCGCATTGTGAAGGTTCAACTCAGGCGTCGCCGGCTCTCTTCCAATTGCCCAGATGACGGCGTCGTACGGCCCGAACCATCGACCATCCTCTGCGACCAGGTAGTGCGTCCCGTCCACATGGCGCGTCAGCGAAGCAGGAACCGCGCCGCTGACAATCTTGACTCCACTGTGTTCCATCTCGCGAGCAAGTGCGGATTGAATCATCGGATCGAAACCACGCAGTACCGAGTCCCTTCGAACAAGTTGTTCGACGCGGGATCCAAATCCGTTGAGCATCCCCGCCAGCTCGACAGCGATGTAGCCGCTGCCAACGACCGCAACTCGCCCAGGCAGAACGTCGAGCTTGAAGAAGCCGTCGGAGCTGATGCCCAGCTTCGCACCCGGAATTGCGGGAAACTTCGGTCGCCCCCCGGTGGCGACGACGATGCGGTCGGCGGTGATCACCTGGTCGCCAACCTTCAGCGTGTATGCGTCAACGAATGAAGCGTTGCCCGTGTGCACCGCAACCTGGCGCCGGTCGAGATTGCAGGCATACACACCGTTGAGCCGAGCGATATAGCCATCGCGCCGGCGACGCAGTTCCGCCCAATCGCAACGCGGGGGCGGCATCTCGATCGCGTAGGAAGCAGCGTCGCGCGCCCCTTGCATCAAGTGTGCCGCGTTCCACATCACCTTCTTTGGAACGCAGCCCGCGTTGACGCAGGTCCCCCCGAGGGGCCCGGGCTCCACTACCGCGGTGCGCGCGCCATACTCTGCGGCACGCTGGGTGACGGCGAGCCCCCCGCTTCCGCCGCCAATCGCGATGAGGTCATAGTGCCGGGGTGTCGTCAAGATCGTCCTACCTTGGTTCAGAACCGGTAACCGACCCCGGCCTGAATCAGCAGGGGATCGAGTCGAACCGAAGCGCTTGCTGGCGCGGGGCCGACGAACCCGGTGGCCTTGGCCCTGAGGAAGATCTTCTTCGCGTCGACGAATAGTCCCCAATGCCGATCGAGCGCCACGTCGAAGCCGCTTTGCAAGACGCTTCCGAAGGCGTTCTTCGCATTCAGCGAAGTGATCGCGGCATCCTTCGATGCCAACACCAGCGTGTAGTTCGCGCCCGCGCCCACGTAGGGGCGGAACGCTCCCGTTCCATCGAACGCCCAAGTCACCGACAGGACTGCCGGCCCATACGTGATTCGCCCCACTTCACCGGCGCCTGCCAACGCGCCGGACCCTGTGAGCCGGGTCGTCGGCGGAATGCCGACCGTCAAACGTGCGGCGATGTTGGGGGTGAGGTCGTAGCCGAACTCGAACCCCAATGTCGTGTTGCTGCTCGCCTTGATGCCGGCGCCCGGCAGTTCGGAGCCACCGGCACTGACGACGGAGTCGGTGTGGAACTGGATATGCACCGGCCCGGCATGGACCCACCACGGACTCGGGGCGTCGGGCGAGGGTTGCGCGGCGGCGGCAGCGCACGCGGCCAGCAGGGCGGCCGGCAGTGCGATTGTCTTCAACGTTTTCATCTGCATGTCTCCTTCATCATTTGCGGATACGGTGGCGCTTCATCGACGGCTTCAACAGAAGCGATCGAAGAACACCCTGTCTGCCTGGGCACGCTTGCCGGCGACGATGTCGCGCAACACGTGATCGACCAGGCCCGGCGGGCCGGCCATGTACAGGTCGCATGCGGCAAGGTCATCTACATCGCGACTCATCACGTCGCTGACGGCTCCTTGCCGGACTCCGGGGGGATCGTGTGGCGACGCGTGCATCACCACCACTTGGACTTCAAGGCCGGGATGGGCGAGGCGCGTTCGCTCGATCTGCTCGAGCCAGAAGAGATCCTCGCCACGGTTGACCCCGAAATACAGGCGAATGCGAGCTCGCGGTGACCGCTTCAAGGCGCCCTGCGCGATGGACCAGACGGGCGCAAGGCCCGAACCGCCGGCGAGTAGGACGATCTCACGCTCGCTCTCTTCGCGCAGATGGGCGCGGCCATACGGACCGTCAAGTTCCAGCCAGTCGCCGACCTTCAATTCATCGAAGAGGACCGCGCTGGCCCGGCCATCGGGCTTGCGCTTGACGATGAATTCCAGCCTGCCCGTGCCATCGGCGAGGTTGGACATCGAATAGGCCCGCCGTCCGACGCCCCCGTGCAGCGAGAACAGCATGAACTGGCCGGGCTGGAACGCCGCGCCGGTCTCCGCTTGAAGTACCAGGTGCAAGACATCGCGGTTGAGCGCATTCAGGCCCAGCACACGCGCTCGAAGCGTCGAAGGAAACACTCGCGGCGCGGCATCACCGGGTCGCGCCTGCACGACACAGTCGCCCTGCACAATGCTTTGGCAGCACAGGATGCGATCGCCCTTGCGGCGGTCCCGCTCGCTCAGGCCGGGCGCATCCGGCCAAAGAGCAAGCACGGCGCCATCGACCAGGCGCGCCCGACAGCTCCCGCAACTGCCGCTGGCGCACTCGTAGGGCAGGTCGATGCCGGCCGCCAATGCGGCAGCGAGAATGGTCTGGCCCGGTGCGCAGGGGAAGCGGCGTCCGTCCGGGTCCAGGCGAACGAAGGCCCGCCGGCCCTCGCGGGCCGCGTCGTTGGGGTTCATGGCGAGCGGGGGAGAGGGCTAGGCGCTCGCGTCGAGGCCACAGTCGGCCAGGAACGCAGACCAGGCGGACGAGGCGCTGTCGCCGATGTCTTGCGCCCGGGTGATCCGCGCGTGACGCGCCAGCAAGCGGCTGCCCGACGCGATGATTTCCTCGCCGTGGTGCCGCCACTGCGTCAGGCGCTCCTGAAGCACGCCGGCATTGACCGCATCGGCCTCCACGATCGCCTTGCAGGCCTGCACCGTCCAGCGCCGGCTGCGCTGCGCGTCGAGGTAGAGGTTCTCGGCGATCAACGCGTCGAGTTCGTCGCCATGCTCACGCGCGAGCCCCGCAAAGGCCTTCAGGAAGAGTTCGTCCGTCACCGGCTTGACGACCAGGTTCAGCCCGACGAAGGCGTGGTCCCAGTCGAAGGCGAGCAGCAAGCGCTCGATCGCTTCGCGCGTCGGCTGCCAGTCGGCATCGCCCTCCCAGCAAACGCGTTCGGAGGATCCGAAGCCTCGCTGCGAATGGGCATCGGCGAGCTGGCGCGTGCGGTAGGCCACGCGTTGAACGCGCCGCAGTTGATCGGCGGTCTGGAAGGCCGCGCAATTGGCAAGGTAACTGGAATGCGCGAGCTGCTGCACGTAGGCCGAGAGCATCTGCAAGCCATGGCCCAGGTAGCGCGCCGGCGTCATCGCGGCAGCGAGCAGGTCGAGCGCCCCCGGCGTCAGGGCGGGGTCGCTGTGCTGAACGTCGCTGTAGTTCTGCAGCAGGCCGTCGACGTAGGTCTCCTGCTCGTCCATCGCCTGCGTGTACTTGCGATAGGTCATGCGGTCAGGATCACGAAACGTGTCGAGACGGGCAACCTTCAACGCAATACCGTCGCGGTGCGCAAGTAACCAACGATTGCCATGCACGTCGGCGCCCATCTCCAGCGGCACGGGGCCGACGGTATGGTTCATCCCGTGCGTGACGATCTCGTAGTCGTTGGGCTTGCGGCCGAGTGCTCCGAAGCTGGACCATGTCTTTGCGCGACGGCTGCGCAGTGCAGCGGGTGCCGATTGGCTGATATTCATGTCGTGTCTCCTGTTCGTGCTTGTCGACGGCGTTGTTCAGGTCTGGAAATACCAGCGATATTCGTGGTCGCTGGTCTTCATGCGGCCGCAGAAGGACGGCATCTCGATCTCCAGCAGCGCGAGGTCGTAGTCCCGGCCCAGGTTGCGTTCAAGGCTGGCACGAGTCAGGCGGCAGTCCATGAGCGTGTGGATATGTACGTAGTCGCCTCGATCGGTGACGAACACGTCGCGCTCCGGGTTGTCGTCCGCCACGGCGTCGATCACCGCTTCGGCGATGTCACCGCTGCGCATGACCGGCCCGACGGCGTCGTATTCCACGACCTCGGTCAAGTACACCCGTCCTGAAGTCATCTTCATCTCCTAGTCGTTGTTCGGTTCGATCGCCACGAAGACCTTGCCGTCCACGATGCGCAGCGGAAAGCGACGCAGACACGCGTTGTGCGGGTTGATGCCCTGCCCGGTGCAGGCATCGAAGCTCCATTCGTGCGCGCGGCAGGTCAGCACCTGACCGTCGAAGCGCCCTTCGACCAGCGGCATGCTCTGGTGCGGACAGAGACCGTCGTAGGCGTGGAACTTGCCGTCGACATTGACGATCAGCACTTCCTGCGAGCCGGCGTCGAAAGACTCCATCTCGCCTTGCCACAGGTCGTCGACGGCGCAGACTTCCACGAATTCGGCACTCGTGAGTTCGGACATGGTTGGCTCCCTTGCCTCAGACCGCCCAGGCAACCGTGACCCACTCGAGCGGCTTGAGCCTGGTCTCTGCCAGCACCCTCGAGAGCGGGTGCTCGTTGACGATCGCGTGCCCTCCGACCCGGATGCGGTAGGCCGCACCAGGC
>FSUN01000077.1_pt1 | contig 10236 bp, 8 predicted proteins | sample 1637451 | NCBI WGS metagenome assembly FSUN01 (sample SAMEA3914816, study PRJEB12502) | metagenome | biome: forest; material: soil | place: USA | collected 2011-09-16 | depth 0.3 m
ACGAAGACTGCAAGCCATTCACTTGGACGGCTACTGCCGATTCAATCCTCGAAAAGCTCGCTCGGCTCTGCGGACGAATTACTGGGACAGGACACTAGCCTTGAGGAATAGGCTTGACCTTCGTGCGGGTCCATGGCGTCGTCGGACTTGAGAAACAGACCTTGCGCAGCAAGTCGACGCGCGGATTGGCGACCGTCCGGAATGTCAGGCCCACATCGAAGTAGGGAACCTTGGGCGTCGCCCTGACGATTCCGACGCCTTTGTGCACTCGTTCGGTATCGAACGACGCCACCGGAACCAGACTGAGTCCGACACCTGCCGCCACCATGCGGATATTCACCGATGGGGTCTCCGATTCGAGAATTGGCTTCGGCGGCGGCAGGCCGTTGCGGACGAACCAGTCGTCGATCATTTGACGCATCAGAGCGCCCCGGGCGGGCAGGATCCACCGCTCCTCCGTCAGATCCTTCCAAGGCACGGAGGCCTTTCGCGTGAAGGGACTGCCGGCCTTGGCCAGAAGCACGTACTCCGCCCTGAACAACGATTCGTACTTGAAGCTCGTTGCCGATTGATGGATGTCGAGGTGGTTCCCACTGATGATCGCGTCGAGCCGGCCTTCGTCCAGGCTCTTGAACAGCGACAGCACGCCACCTTCCTGCAGTTCGACCCGCACCGGCGCGTCACCCTGGGTGATGGTGGCCAGGACTGCAGGCAGATAGCTCTCCGAGACGAAGGGATGTGTGCCGATCCTGATGATGGCCTTCGACTCGCTGGCCTGCAGCGCCTCGGCTCGAACATGATCCAGTTCGGCCAGAAGCAGCGAAGCGCCCTTGATCACGCTCGCCCCTTCGACAGTAGCGACAAGGCCACTGGAAGTGCGGGTGAAAAGCGGGAATCCGAAGGCCGCTTCAAGCTCTTTCAGCGATCGGCTCAACGCGGGCTGAGTGAGGCTCACGATGGACGCCGCTGCACGCAGACTGCCCGTCTGGTTCACGTGAACGAGCAGCAGCAACTGACTGAATCGAAGCCGCGACACAAGCCGGCTCGTGGGTGAAATCCGTTCGCTCATGTGATGCCTAAAAGCTTTCGGCGTATTAGAAAGTTGCAGTTTACGTCATCACCATCGAAGCCTAGACTTCTTCGAATCGAGGCAGCTTCTACGTTGCTTTGCGGTGCTTCCAGGCAGAAGGATTTCGACGTGCGCGAGCCCGGAAATCATGGCCTGGCGGTATGTGGACAGACCAGCATCACGCGGAAATCCAGCAATGACCTCAGCCGGGACTTCGAACCCGCTTCGCACTGATATCGCCTGGAGCGATGCCAGCGGCGTCTATATCCATGGCCACAGCCTTTGCGACGACCTGCTCGGAAAGGTCAACTTCGGCGACATCGCGTTTCTGGAGCTGTACAGCCGATTGCCGACCGAAGCCGAGTCGCGGATGTTCAACGCCCTGCTCGTCACCGGCGTCGAACACGGCATCGTGCCTTCGACGTTGGCGGCCCGCATGACCTACGCGGGAGCGCCCGAATCGCTGCAAGGCGCAGTGGCCGCCGGACTGCTGGGCGTTGGCAGCGTATTTGCTGGCTCGGCCGAAGGCGTGAGTCAGCTGCTGGCCAACGCCTTGTCGACGGGACGACCTCAGGGCGCGGGCGAACTCGTCGCTCTGGCGAAGCGCATCGTCAAGGACTACCGCGCGCGGAAGCAACCCATTCCCGGTCTGGGGCATCCCGTTCACAAGCCGACGGATCCGCGCACGGTTCGCCTGTTCGAGATCGCGCGGGAGGCCGGATTTCACGGTCCTTACGTCGAACTCGTCGAGGCCCTCGGCGAGGCGGCGACCGTCGAGTTCTCGAAGTCCCTACCTGTCAACGCTAGCGGTGCCGTCGGCGCGCTGTGCTGCGAGATGGGACTGGAGATGCGCGTCTCGCGGGGTATCGGCGTCATGGCTCGAGCCGTCGGCCTGGTCGGACACATCCTGGAAGAGTCCCGGCGGCCGATCGCGTTCGAGGTCTGGCACCGCACTGAGGACGAAGCCACGCGTCATCTTCGATGAATCCGTCGAACCGATAGAAGCCGGATCACAGAAGCGCCTGACACCGGGCACTCAGTGGAGGTATCGAATCGAAATCTGAGCGCTGTTCTGCATTTCGCCACGAATCAGAAAAAGTCATGGCGACGATCAAAAACTACATGGAGACATCATGATCAAGAAGTTCTTTCTGCGCGCAGCAGTCGCGGGCGCCGCCGGTTTCGCTGGCAGCGCCATGGCGCAGATATCCATTCAGCCGACGCCAAAATCTACGCTCAGCATCTATGGCATCGCGGACGTCGGCACGGTCATACAGAGCGACCGGTCGACGGGCGGCACGCTCAAGTCGGTCGCCACCAGCATCTGGAATCCTTCGCAGATCGGATTCCGCGGCGACCTGGATCTCGGCGACAACCGCAAGGTGTACTTCGACCTGGGCAGCACGGTGGCGTACAACTCAGGGGCGGAGGCCAGTTCGACCAAGCTGTGGGATCGCAACGCCTATGTCGGTCTGTCAGATCAGCACTGGGGCGCACTCACGATCGGCAGGCAGATCAACACGCTGGCCGACACGGTGTACGTCGTGGACCCGCTCAATGCGCGAAATTCCGCGACGAACATGAACGTCCGCTTCGGCTACCTGGGGGGCGCCGGCACCACGATCGCCAACAACTTCGGCCCGTACCCTGGCATCTCGGGCTCCAACCTCGATCGCGTCGACAACGCCGTGAAGTACAGCATCCGGTCGCCCGAGACGGGCCTGTCCGGCATCGCGATGATCGCCGCGGGTCAGGGCGTCGGCGGCCCCGCGGGCGGCGTGATGGCCGGCTATGACGTCGGGCCGGCCAAGCTGCGCGCGTCCTTCATGGAATACAAGGACAACGCGGGCATCCCCTTCAAGGCGTATGTCGCGGGCGTGGCCTATCGGCTGGGCGACGTCACATTCAAGGTGTCGTACGCACAAGACAAGATCGACAGCGCCCTCGCGACGGCAGTGAAGCCCTATCGCGACCAACGCACCCAGGTCAGTGCCGCGGGACTGACTTGGCAGGCCCGGCCTGATCTCGATCTTCACGTGGCAGCCTATCGTGGCAAGCGTACGCTCGACGGACTGCCCGACCAGACTGTCACCAAGTTCTACATCGTGCCGGAGTACAAGCTTGCTCCGCGCGCCTCGCTCGTTCTCGTGGCGCTGCGCGAACAATTCAACGGTTCCGGCGCCTTGCTCGACACCGGTACGCCGCTGGCAACCGGGGCGCGCTCGTCGACATACATCGGGACTGCCATCGACTATCGGTTCTGAGGCGGGGGGCGGGGCGGCGTCGCCGCGACCGCTCGCGACAGATTCAAAAAAGAGACTGGAGACGACATGACGATACAGAACGCGTCCTTGAAGGGCGGGGCAATCCCTCACGCCAAGAACCTGTGGCTCGCCTCATTGGGCGCCATGCTCGAGTACTACGACTTCGTGGTCTACATCTACGTGGCGACCAGGATCAGTGCGGCATTCTTTCCCACCGGCAGTTCCGACCTGGTCAAACTGGCGCAGACCTTGGGCATCTATTCCATCGGATTTCTGATCCGACCTTTCGCCGGTCTCGTGATGTCGCACTACGCCGACCGGCTGGGACGGAAGAAGCTGTTCATCTTCACCGTGTCGTTGATGTCCGTCGCGACGTTGCTGATCGGGTGCCTGCCGACCTATGCCGAGGTAGGCTGGGTGGCGCCGGCTCTCCTGTTGCTGCTGCGCATCCTGCAGGGGTGTGCAGTCGGCGGTGAACTTCCCAGCGCGGCCGTCTTCGTCACCGAGCACGCCGGGCCGCGGCGGATAGGATTTTCCGGCGGCGTCCTGCAGTCGCTCGCGTACGGGGGATTTCTTCTAGGCGCTGGCGCCGCCATGGCCTCTGACCTGATCTCCAGGTCGACACCGGAGTTCTCCTCGTTGTCCTGGCGACTGCCGTTCATCGTCGGTGGCGCACTGGGCGTCGTCTCGACCTACCTTCGGCGCGCCTTGGAGGAGACGCCGCTTTTCAAGGAGTTGAAGGCGCAAGCCAACTCGACCGCCAAAACACCGGTGGCCGAGGTCGTCCGCACTCACCGTGTCGCGCTGGCGTTCGGGTTCGGGCTGGTGTTCGCAATGACGGTCACCAACGTGCTGTTTTTTCAGTACTGGCCGACCTTCCTCGAGAAGCAGCTCGGACACTCGCATGCTCACGCGCTGACGGTGAGCTTGACTGCGATCGTTTCGATCATGGTTGCGCTGCCGTTTTGGGGTCTGCTCGCTGACCGGTTCGGATGGTCCGTGGCACTTGGCACCGGTGCAGTGTTGCTCGCGATCCTGAGCACCTGGTTGTTTCTGGCCGTGCCCACGATGCCGCACGATTCGATGAATCTGCTGTGGTCGATCATTCCCGTTGCCGCCGCATCGGGCGCGGTCGTCGCCCCAGTTCCTGGGCTTCTTTCGGCCATCTTCCCGACAGCGATCAGGCAGTCCGGCTATGCCATTTCGTACAACATCGGCGTGGCCATCTTCGGCGGCCCGCTGCCGCTGCTCCTCGTCTGGCTAGTCACGACGCAAGGACTTCAATCGCCGCTGTATGTGCTGTTGTGCTCCTACGCGGTCATCCTGGCGCTCGCGCTGGTGGTGAAGCGAATGACGTTCTATCTTGGCTCGTTACCCTCGGAAATCGAGGCCGCAACGATGGATGCCAGGATGCGCCCCCGAGCGCAATAGGTCAACGCATGCCATCCACGGTCGACGCGGACACAGACAGGCAGAATCATGCGCTTCAAGGACTTTCACGCCGGTCGAATCATCACGGGCGGACCCTACAGGGTCAACGAGCAAGAGGTGCTTGAGTTCGCGCGTGCATGGGATCCGCAGTGGTTCCATACCGACGCCGACGCAGCCGCTTCGGGCCAGTTCGACGGCCTGATCGCGAGCGGCTGGCACACGTGTGCCATAGCGATGCGGCTGATCGTTGACGCCGCACTAGCCGGCTCCGAGTCCTACGCTTCGCCCGGCGTTGAAGACGTCCGTTGGCCGAGTCCCGTTCGGCCCGGCGACGAATTGCGCTTGCGCGCGCAGGTACTAGACGTCAGACGGTCGAATTCTCGTTCCGAGATCGGCGTCTTGCGGTGGCGTTGGCAACTTCACAATCAGAGCGGTGCTGAGGTCCTCGAACTGACGGCGACGAGTCTGTTCAGGCTGTCCGGCAACGAATAAGGTCGCGGCTCGGGCTGATGCCGGTAGCTGGCTGGTGCAAAACGACTTGTGTTCAAGTACCGCTCAACCGGCCGCCGCCGCCGCGTCTGAACAGACGTAGAAGCGGTTCAACGATCTGCTGCGAAGTCCGGTCCGTGACTGCTGACTGCTGCAAAGCCGCCACTGACCGTGCGATAGTGCGCGACCGCAAACGCTGCATTGCTGTCCGGAGGAGCCGCACCGCAACGTCCAAGGCGAAATGGTCATTCAGCGCCAGGTAGAGTCGCCAAAGAGTTGAATGTCAGTGCCCCCACCCGGGAATGCATGCATCAACGAAGACACGAAGTGAGTCGCAGTCCAGCCGATGCGGCGCCACCTGCCACCACGCTGCAAGAAGCCAAGGATTCGCGGCGAAGTGCAAAGGGATCTTGGCATCTTTTCGCGTTGCCAAGGCATCTTGCTTCAACTGATCCCAAGCATATGTGGGCGGAAAGATCCTTGATTCCTCGCGTCCTCCGGGTGCACGTCGCAGGCCAAAGTGCCAAACTTCGTCCATTTCGAGGCCTCGGTGCGTTAACTTGGAGAAGGCAGGCCAAATCGATCTGCACGCGTATTTCAAATTTGTTCTAACGAGCAGATGAAGCGCTGGCAAGGCGATAGATGACGCACCATCTCTTGTCTCTCTTTCCAGCGAACCGCTTTTGTGGACGAGCGAGTCGCGCTCCTGCTGGCGAAAGATCTCCTCGAATCCATAGTACGGGGAAGCCAGTGCAGCTACGCTGCCGCTCTGATTCAGATCAACGATGCTTCTAGTCACATCCTCAATCTGACGGTCCACGCGCAAGGTTGCGTCAGACCTCCTAAGGCAAATCAGCCACGGGACCAATGACGCAAACGCACCCTCGCCCCATAGATGCGGCTGATACTTTGCCGAAACGAGCCACTCAGTTAGAGCGGAGCTCGAGTCTGATTCAAGCAGCCGATGTGTTGAATCCGCGATCGCCAACACGGACAACAAGCCGTAGATGGCGGTGACTCGCCAGCCGTGGATCAGCGAGTCTGTGATCGGATTTCCTACAACGAGGTTGTCCCGCGCACGGACCTCATTCCACACGCTGGTCAAGGCGTCTTGCAACGACCTCTCAGCCAATGAGAGGGCCGTATCGAGCGACTTCGATTCCCGTGCACTGTGGCGGCACTTCGCGGCTATGAGCGCGGCGCAACACAAAGTCCATGCCTGCGAAACTGCTTGGTGGTTCTCTGCCTCCGCAAACGGCGCGATTGAGATGCCAGTAAGCCATGTCGCACTATTGGCAGCTCTGCCCAGCTGGCCCTCGCGCAAGATTGAGTCCGCTTCACGAAGATGTAGTACCGACTCAAGGACACTGGCCAGAGTCTCGCTGGGCAGTTGAGCTTGCGGTGCGGTCAAGTAGATCTCCAAAAGCGCTCTGTTGTCTCGCAGCTCGCTTGGCCAAAGTGACGTTCCGTGCGTCTTGCAGAGATCCCAAAGTTTTCCCCGTGACCACAGCTCAACTTTCGACGGCAAAGGGCCGGCGTTCATCTGAGCTACTGCAACCTGAACCTCCTCCCCGAATTGCCCGTTGCTCACAAGAAATGAGCGATGAACCCCAGTGGGGAAGCCGGGATACGAAGGTGTCTGCGTCGTCAACTGCAGTAGCTGGTATTGGATTTCCCGTCGAAACTCCCCAACCGTCATCTGACCGCCGGGATCTCCTTTTAGCTGAAATGCGCATCCAATTCCGTCTGGGGCTATTGCTAGGATGTCTTTGCCATACTCGAGGAGGCAGTGCCTAGTGCTGTGAAGTACGGTGTACCCTTCAGCGGCCAACATTTGCACAAAGACGGATTGATAGCTCCGCTCGCTGGCGCTATCCAACCAGTTTTCTAGAAGCTTCTCGATCACGCCATTCCATCCATTTCTTCTCCATGAGGTCGTTGTAGCGAATCTTCAGATCTGGTTCGGTCTCAAGCATTTCAAACTCGGCTTGCGCGCGCTCGCGGATTGCCGGCGGAATAACGATTGACATGCCCTTGACGTTGCGTTTCTCGTCAAACTCCATTTGGAGTTTGGCGAATACTTGAAGAATTCCCTCAGCGTCCAGCGGACGTCCCTCGAGGTTTACCACTTGACCCGCTTCCTCGAGCATCTCATTGATCGTCGCAAAAAAGAACTCTGTCATCTGTTTTGCAAGATCTTCGGCGAGCGCATCCATCTTGGCTCGCCGCGCCTCCGGTGTCATTGATGCGGCTTCTTCTACTTGGATTCGAATCTCTGCCGAGGCAGTTTTTAGCTCGCTTTCGTCTACCGAGCCATCTCCTCTGACGATCTTCAACCGCATGCCTTCGTGAATCTGGTGCTGCGGCGATTCATTGAAGACCCCCATGCGTCGATGTGCTTCACCTCGCACATACTTGTTTGCCAAGCGTTGAAGATCGTTCTTCAACTCAGGAAGATCAGGAAGCATCGCAACCTCAGTTATTTCGTCTCAGCGCGAACAGCGAACCCAAAAGGACCAAGCCACCCGCACTTCAGTCGACTGCCGGAGGCAGTTGACTGCAGCAAATCGGCCCCTGCCGCAAGTTGCTCAAGGCGTGGTTATACACACAGTTTCGCGGACGCGGAACATCGCGATCGACTGCAATGCAGCGTTTGCTGTCGCACGCCCCTGCAGCCTTGACGGCCGCTATCCGACCGCCAGCGGCCATGGCGGCAGGAAAGCCAAGGATGCCTTGCTCGCGAGAGCAAATCGCCAATCCGCTCGAACATGCATGTCAGTGTGACTGGAGCAGCACGCCGAGTCCGACTGTGCCGAGACCCGGTCAATCATGGCGACAACACCCGCAGCATGTCGCGCGACGCTCCGGATTCTGATTCATGAGCACTTCCCCTCCGCCGTGTTTGCAGCGGAAAGAGTCGCATTGCAGCCCTGTTGCCAGCCACCGCCCAGTGCCTTGATCAGTTGAACGCTCGCCAGCATGCGCCGGCGTGCGACGTCGACGCCTTGCCGTTCGCTGGCCAGGGCGGCGCTTTGCGCGACGACGACGTCCAGATAGCCCGCCGCGCCGACACGATAGCGCTGGGTGGCCAGCGTCAGCACGTGCTCGCTCGACTCGACGGCCCGGGCTTGGGCCTGCGCTTCCTCGGACAGGACGCGAAGGGAGGCCAGGTTGTCCTCGACTTCCTGGAACGCGACCAGCGCACGCTCGCGATAGTCGGCCGTCGCGGCGTCGAAGGCCGCATCGGCCTGGAGGTTCCCGGATCGGCGCGCACCGCCGTCGAAGATCGGCGCCGCCAGCATCGGGCCGAGTGCCCAGAAGCGGCTGGGCGCCATGAGCAATTGGCTCAGCGTCGAGCTCTCGAGTCCGGCCGCGCCACCCAGGGTCAGCGACGGGAAGAACGCGGCCCGGGCGACGCCGATGCGCGCGTTGGCCGCAGCGACGCGACGTTCGGCCGCCGCGACGTCCGGCCGGCGTTCGAGCAACGTCGACGGCATTGCCGGCGGGATGGCAGGCACGACACCGACCTGCGCCAGCACGTCGCCGGAACCCGCGCTCCGCGCAGGCAGCTGGAATTGCTCCGCCGGGTGTCCCGTCAGCGTCGCGATGGCGTGCTGGAACCGGGCGCGCGAGTCGCCGAGGTCGATCGCCTGGGCCTGTGTCGCGTCCAGTTGCGCCTGCGCCTGCGCCAGGTCGACCGCAGACGCGATGCCCACGCGATGGCGCTCGACGGTCATTTGCAGCGCCTGGCGATAGCCCGCGAGCGTGCGCTGCAGGAGCTCGTTCTCCGCATCGAGGGAGCGAAGCTGGAAGTAGTCGAGGGCGAGTTCGGCATGGAGGGCCAGCCGCGCGCTTTCGACGTCGGCGGCGCTGGCCTGCGCATCGGCACGCGCAGCCTCGACGCCTTTGCCGATACGGCCCCAGAGGTCGATCTCCCAGGAGGCGGAAAGCGGCAGGTTGAAATCGTCGACCGTCTTGCCTGCCAGCGAGCGCCCGACCACGTTGGCCGAGGTATGGAATCGGTCGGCCGCCGCTCCCGCGCCGATCTGCGGCGAGGCCGCGGCCTCGGCCAGGCCGGCCTGCGCGCGTGCCTGCGCGAAGCGGGCCTTGGCCGCGACGAGGGTCTGGTTCGAGACGTCGACCTGGCCTTCGAGATTGTCGAGGGACGGGTCGTCGAACAGCACCCACCAGTCGCCGCGCAGGCGGCTGTCGGCAGGGCTGGCGGCCGCCCATCCCGAGTCCTCGACGTACGAGCCGGGCACGTCCAGTGTCGGGCGGACGTAGTCGGGACCGACGGCGCACGCCGAAAGAATCGCCAGCAGCGGCAGGACGCAGGCCGTGCGCCGCCGCCAGCTCGCGGTCGATCCGCCCACAGTGGTTCGGGGAGCGCGGCGCATCGTCATGCTCCCTGGCCTGCGGCCGCGACGCGAACGACGCGCCCGCCCAGGATCGAGTCGGGCGGGTTCAGCACGACCGCCTCGGCGCCCGTCAATCCCTGCAGCACCTCGACCTGCGTGCCGTCGTTGCGCCCCAGCTTGATCGTCGACAGTCGAATGGCGTTCTTGCCGCCGGATTGCACGACCTCGGCCACCTGCACGCCTTCAGGGCGGTACAGGAGCGCGTTCACGGGCAGGCTCAGGCCCGGTTGATCGACGTGGAAGGCGAAGCGGATCTGTCCGAACGAACCCGGCAGCAAGCCTCGGCCGGGGTTGTCCACGTCGACCTCCACGCGCAGGGTGCGAGCAACCGGGTCGATCGCTTCGGCGCGGCGGGAGATCTTCCCGTGCAGGGGTGCCCCGGGCTGGCTCTGGATCTCGATCGTGGCGTCCTGCCCGACGGCCGCCAGGCCCGCATAGGTCTCGGGTATGTCGGCGAAAACGCGCAGGCGGTCGGTCGCCGCGAGCTGGTACAGCACGGTGCCGGGCCCGGCCCCACCGGCGTCGATCAAGGCACCGACTTCGGTACCGCGCGCCGTGATCACGC
>FSUN01000109.1_pt1 | contig 9835 bp, 4 predicted proteins | sample 1637451 | NCBI WGS metagenome assembly FSUN01 (sample SAMEA3914816, study PRJEB12502) | metagenome | biome: forest; material: soil | place: USA | collected 2011-09-16 | depth 0.3 m
GTACGAAGCTCGTTGACTGGCATCGGGCCGGAGCTTCCCATCGCAAGATGCGAACGAAGTGGGCTCGCGAGCAGGAGATCGTCGCGCCGAAGCCCTCGCAGCGCATCCCGAACCCAATCGATCAATTGGACGTCGGTGACCGTGCTGGCAGGTGGCGGCTCTTCATCGTTCGTTCCGGATGCCTGCTCCCAAAGTGCGTGGGGATGAACGGCCCAATGACGCCCGAAGAGGATGACCTGGCGTCCATCGATCATCCGCTCGTAGGCCGGCTTCTTGTCATGCCGATGGAAGAGGCCTGTGGCAGCCATCAGGTGCTGCATCGTCTCGGGCGCCGACGAGGCAGTGAAGCTCCATGCGAGGTCGCGTTGGCACAGCCACTTGGTGACGCTCGCGTAGGCGATGAAGTTCATCGAGGGACTGGGACCCTCGCCGCAACCCTCGTGAACGACCAGTCGGTTCAGCCAGGTCGTGCGTTGATCGGGTGCGTCGCCCGTGGCTTCCATGCAGTTCATCGCCGCGTCGGTGACGGCGTCCATCGAGCGGTCCTGGTCGTCCGCCGCATGAAGGTCGATGGAAAGGAAGAAGCCTCGCGGCTCACCAGTAGAACTTCGGGTGACTCTGAATGCTTCGGGCTGCCGGGCCAGCCAGTGGGCGACAACGCGGCGGGTTTCTGCGCCAACCTCTTGTTCAGCGATTGCGAGAAGCGCGGTGTCATCGTCCGGCCGTCGGCGGTCGATATAGGCATCGTTGCGTCTCCAGTCGAGAATCTCGTCGATGGGTGACCAATGGCGCCACATGAACAGCCAGTCGCGCGCGAATCGGAATTGGTCGGCCTCGCCGGCCCGCTGCAATTGTTCGTCGACGAAGGTTCGGATGGCCGCCAGGACGAGACCCCGTCCCGCCGGGTCTCGCCGCTGCATCAGCGCATCGAAGGCCTCTCGCACAAGGTCATGCGGTATGAGACCGTAGACGCTGTCTTCCACGAACGGCAGTGCTCTCAGCCATTCGAGCACCTCGTCAGTATCTTGCGACTTCAGGATCCTTCGGAGCAGGAGGTCAGTCGTCTGCGGTGCAAGAACCAGAGTCAGTAGCGAAAGACGGTGCGCTTCGGACGGTATCCGTGTCTCGAAGCGGGAGAGCAGCGTGTGCAGGACTTCGAGGTGATCCTGGTGCTCAGGGTTCAAGACGTCCACGCGACCTTCCTGGAGCGCCTCCGCCATCAGCGACAGCGCGAGCGGATGACCGTGAGATGCTCCCGACGCGCGCGCGTGATGGATCCCAAGCACGCCCTTCGCCGTCAGATACGCCGTAGCCTCGTCGTTGCTGAGCCCGCGCAATGGATGAGCCAAGGCAATATTGCACCAACCTAGGTCGCTCCATCCTGGCTCGGGCGCAAGTCGGCCGGCGGCGACGACGATGGCATCGGCCGGCAGCATCGGCAGAAAGACTTCGCGAATCCATGTTTCGATCGACCGCAGGCGCTCGAACGTGTCGATCAGGATCACGCATCCTGCCGGCCATCCCCTGTCCGATGCGTCGGCGTGCGAATTCGTCGCTTCGACGAAGCGCTGTGGATCGGGGTCGATGTGTCGCGCGTCCAGCCGGATGACATGGCGTCCGCAGGCCGTCGCACGCCCATCCATCTGACCCAGCAAGCTCGTCTTGCCCATGCCGCCCGGGCCGTGAATCAGCAGGACTGCGAGGGGTGCTTCGCCGCGAAGCATGCCTTCGAATAGTGCCAGCTCGCTGGTTCTGCCCACGAAGTTGCGCTGCGCTGCTGCCCGTAGTTTCTGGCCCAGAGTGTTGTCAGCTCGGGCCTCCGCCCGTTCGGGATCGCTATGCGTGCTGGCGAGTGCCAGATCGTTCACTGGGAGGGGATGAGTTCTTCGCACCATTTTCGACAGGCTTTCGTCTGGTATTCGCAGGCGTTGCTACGCGATCCTAGCGCCAGCGTCGAAAGATCGCTGTCGAAGCTGGGGAAAGCGCGAACAGGGTTTGCAGTAGCGCTTCTCGCATTTTCCGTTCCCGCAAAGGTCGTAGCCCACATGAATCTCAAGTTCCAACTCTTCCGCCAGCAGGCTCACAACTGCTTCTCGCCTGGCAAACGAAGTCGCCTCGTCGCAGCGGTCGGTTGGGCGCTCGCGCTCGCCATGAGTGCGGGCTTGCTAGACCGGGCCTGTGCACAGCAACCGCTGACCGAGGACGAATACATCATGAAGGCGAAGGCAGATTTCGCGACCAAGGGCTTGACCGTCACGCACGAGCAGGAAGTCAACATGAGGTTGCAGTACCAGCGCGTTCAGGGCTTCCAATCGATGGCCCCGGGCCTGGCGTCTCGTCGATCCAGCGCTGAAGGTGGCGCAGGTCCTTCGCCGGTGATCGCGACCGCCTCATCGTCGTCCTCCCGCGACGACCTGGCGCGGTTGCTGTCCTTGCTGCCTGCGCCGCGGCCGATGAACACCGTCGCCAGGAAGGACGGTTTCGACGTCGATGGGGTGCGACGGGTGGATCCGGAAGGGCGCATCACGCGCCATTCGGCCAACCCCGTCACGGGCGATTTCGTCTACGTGGTGGCGGGCACCGGGGGAAGCCGCGTCCTGAAGCGAGGACGCGGCGCCGATGCACCCGCGTTCACGTTCGCTACCGTCAGCGGCCAGCCCGGTGGATGGAACGTGAATTCGGTGGACGGCCAGCGGATGGAGGGCGACACGCTCATCCTGAGCGCCCAAGGCGTGCTTGTCGCCAGGGATTCCGTGGTCTTCGAGATGGTACCGGGACAGGCCGTCCGGAGTTTCTCAGTTCCGAATGGTTGGTCCGCCGTGCCGTACCAGCGGGGCGATGTCGGCAGCACACGCTACCTTTTTATCGAGAGGAATGAGGGACCGAAGACGGGGGTCGCGGGCCTGGTCTCGCTGTTCAAGGATGCCAAACGGCTGGTAGGCACCGAGACGCCGGACGACTACCAACTGCTCAATATCGACACCGGAACGAGGGTCACGCTGGCCATCGACATCTCGGACAAGAACGTCGTGCGCATGAGTCAATGTCGTCGCAAGAACGCCGTGATGAACGAATGCCGCAAGGCTGATTCGTACGAGAGTCTGTGGGAGGCGTCCGGCGAGCCCAACCTCTCGCACTACTACTGGCGAGCTCAGTGGATGCAGACCGCCGAGGGCCCGATGGCCATCGTTCAGCAGCGCGGTGCCACGGAGGTTCGGCTGTTCGACTTGCAGACAGGAAAGGAAGTCGTTGCTTTCCGGCGGGCCCTTGGCATTCAATCGGTGCGCACCGCACTGGCGGGGGACGGTGTCATCAGCATCGATGCCCGGTGGATGTTCCAGTCACACGTGCTGAAGGACGCCCGGGCGCTGCTTGACGGGGGTGTCGACATGAAGGGCCGGGCGGCGGAGACGACGGTCGTGGCAGGTCAGACGGAGGGATCAGAAGTGGTGACCGAGACCTCGCCGACGCACTAGTCACCCTATGCGAGGAGACCGTTGACCTGCGGCCCGAACTCAGGGAGCCTCTGTTGAAAGCACTTCAACGCACGATCAAAGGAGAGCCGCGATGAACGACGACCTACCTGCTGGCGAAGAGTGAAAATGCATGGTGCAAGCGGTGGATCGAGGGCGATGTTCAAAAGAGCATCAGGACGACATCGCGTGATGCTCAAGAGATGCGTTTTGATGTTTGCGGCGGGGAACATCCTGAAAGACTTGGCAATGCCCCTTTGAGCACTTGACGATCTTGCAGAGTTGTGTGGCGTGCAATGCCTGGCGCTAGCGGTGGATCGAGGGCGATATTCAAAAGAACATCGAGACGGCACTACGTGATGTTCAAGAGATGCGTTTTGATGTTTGCCGCTGAGAGCGTCCTGGAAGACTTGACAGCGCCCCTTCTGGAACTTGACGATCTTGCAGAGTTGTGTGGCATGCAATAACACGCTCCGCCTTGACGGCCAGTTGTCTCTGTAACGTGGGGACAGCGAAAAAAAACAGATGTCACGGCTGCAGGCAGGTGCGCAGGGACGGGGTTCAGAACATCGCGGACTCTTCGTTTGTTGTCTGGTGTACGTGCTGTGAGAACGTCAGCGGTTGTGGAACGGTTCCACATTGGAATTGCTCGACGCGACAATGAGTTCGGCGGCGGATCGCCAATGATCGTCGAGACGATGTCATCGCAGTGACGGGGCATTTGGCATAGAACGAGAGCTGAAGCGATGACGCTCGTTCGGTTCGGGAGCCAGTTGGCCATTGACCCCATAGGATGCTTCGAACGAACGGGTCATGCACCTCTTCGGGTTGGGGCAAGCACCTGCTCGAACGCCTCTTCCGGTGAGAAGCCATCCATCAGGAGTTCGACCAGTTGCTCCCGATGTTCCCGGATCGACGCCGGCAAGGTGGCCTTGTTCGCCGTGTAGTAGTCGGACATGGCGGTAAGCGCCTCGTTCTCGCGCCGCTTCTTGCGCGGCTTGATCGCCGCTTCGGCCAGGGTCGCGAATCCCGCAAAGTCACCGGTTACCTGATCCCAGTCGAACGCGAAGACCGTTTCGCGGGTGCGTACTGGATCGAAGCTGTGCGTGAATCCAACGCCGCACTCGCCGGAATTCTCGTTGATGACGAGGGATGTCAGGTCGGGCAACGCGCGCTCGCCGGTGAACATCCGAACCACGTCCAACCGGCGTCCAGTCGAGACGGGGATCGCTTTCTGAACGATTGGACTGTCCGGATAGCGTGCCTTGGCGAGGTCGACCAGATTCCCATAGGAGATTCGGCGCTTTTGACGCGCAACTTCGATGAGCAACGGGAGATACGCTGAGGCAAGCTGGATGTCCGTGGTTGTCACGCGGGCGTAGAGACCGGGAGCAGGCGTGGGCATGGCGAGGTGCTTTCGATTTGGTGTTGGCAGGGGCCAGGGCTGACGCGGGCGGGTGCGCTCGAATGCGGTTCGTCTAGGTCACGAACGCAGCCACACTCCCAGCCTGCGATGCCTTCAACTCGAGTCTCGCATCGATCCACTCCTTCAACTCCGCTACGTGGGAGATGATCCCCACCATCCGACCAGCCTGTTGCAGATCCTTCAGCGTGCGGATCGCGAAGTCCAGGGATTCTGGGTCGAGCGTGCCGAATCCCTCGTCGACGAAGATCGCATCGAGGCGGATGCCGCCCGCATAAGACTGCACGACGTCCGACAGACCGAGTGCGAGTGCCAGCGAGGCGAGGAACGACTCACCACCGGACAGCGTGCTGGCGGAACGCGTCGTGCCGGTGTACTGGTCGAAAATCTCCAGATCCAGTCCGCCGGCCGCTCGCGCGTCGCTAGCGTCCTGCTTGCGACGCATCTCGTAGCGGCCGCGGCTCATCACCCGCAGGCGCACCGTCGTCGCGGCGAGCACCTCCTCGAGCAAAGTCGCGAGCACGTAGCGCTGGAAGGACATTCGCTTTGAGTTGACCCCGTTGGCCATGTCCGAGACCTGCCGGATGACCTTGTGGCGTTCGTCCAGCGCCTTGAAATCGGATGCGAACTGCGTGAGCGAACGCAGGAAGTCGGATGTCATCGCGAGCGCGGCCATACCGTCACGCACCGTGTTGCTGCACGTGAGTTGCGCGGCCTTTGCCACGTCATGGGAAGCGATGATGGCGGCGAGGTCGGGCCGTGCGAGGTCCTTCGTGTCCGCTTGCGCGCGAGACTGCCGGTCGGTGGCGGCTGCCAGCGACTTGTCGAAAGCGATGCAGTCGGCGTCGAGCGCGTCGATGGCGGCGTCGTCGAGGCGCGCGGCCTGGTACGCGCCTGCGTCCGCGAAACCAGCGTCGCGCAGACGAGACTTGAATTCCGTGTCGCGCTGCTCGCGTGCCGCTGCCAGCCGGACGATGGAGGCGGCGTTTGCCCCGACCAATGTCCGCGTTTCGGTGAGCTTGCGCTCAGTCTGGCTGGCCGCGGCCGTAGCGGACGCAAGCGCTTGACGCAGCGCAGCGAGCGCCTTCTCGGTGCCCGCCTTGGCGGACTGCAGCTTTGCGGGCTCTGCGAGATCGGCGGGAACGCCCGCTTCGCGTTCGCGGAGCTGGCCAACCAGTTGCAGCAACCGTTCCTGTGCCAGGCGCCCCTGTGCATCGGTGGCCTGCAGCGCTGCGGCTGCAGCGGCCGCGGCGGTCTCCGCGAAAGGAAGCTTCGGCTCGAGTGCCTGCAACGTACGCGTGTCAGTCTCAGCCTTGCTCAGGGCCACCTGGGCGGCGTCCGCTTGCGCTTTCGAGTCCGCAGGTGACTGGGTGACCGCACCGAGCGTCGTCTTGATTTCAACGATGCGGGCCTCGAGCACCGCCCCCGCGCTCTTCGCCGCGTTGAGTGCTTGCTCGGATTCGCGGTGTTGGCTCTCGGCGGCGGTCACGGCTATGTCGGTCGCGTTCAGCGTATCGTCGAGCACGACGGGGCCGCCGGAATGGGCCGGCGTCGGGTGCTCGAGCGCGCCGCAGACAGGGCAGGGCCCTCCGTCGACAAGCTCGTGCGCGAGCCTCGCTGCCTGGCCTGCGATCCAGTCTCGCCGAGTCGCATCACGGGTCTTCCGTGAGTCTGCCAATCGTGCGGCGGCGTCCGAGAGGGCTTTTGCGCAGCGGTTGGTCGCCTCGGTGGCTCGCGTCAGATCCTGCATGCGCGCTGCCAGCGCCTGTGCCTGTTCGTGCTGCGACTTGAGGCGGGTCTGAGTTTCGCGCAGGCCGGGCAGCGCAGCGACCTGCACCCGAAGGGTCTGCGCTTCGGCGGTCAACTTTGTCAGGGTTGCGCTCGCCGTCTTCGCGTTCCGCTGTGCGGCTTCGTGCGCAGCGTTGGCGCGTTGGCTCTCGGCGGTGACGGATGCATGAGCCGTTCGCGTCTCCGCAAGAGCCGACACGCGCTCGGCCAGCGCGTCGAGCTGTGAGATGCGGGTGATGAGTTGTTCCACCTCCGGTGTGCGCAGCCTTTCGCGTTCGAGCGTGGCCAGCGCGCCATCGTAGGCCTGCTGCGCGCTCGTGAGGGCGGTCGTCAGCTGCTTGCCGCGCCGTGTCTCCTCATCGAGTTGGCGCACCGCCTCGGCGAGCACCGTCTCGACGTGCCGCATCGACGCGGCCCGACGGGCGCGCGCGAGCTTCGTCCCGCACGCCTTCCATGCGGGCAGCTGCTGGTTCAAAGCCTCGAATGCCTGCGCAGCCTTGTCGCGCTCCTCAAAGCGATCCGAAACGCGACGCGCCTCGGCGAGCGTCTTTTCTGCGACCAGTGCGGCGGACTCCGCGTTCTGCGCAGCGACCCGGCGTGCAGCGAGTTCCGTGTCGTGCTGCTGCCTCCGGGCTTCGAGCGCGGATTCGTCCGAGACTGCGGCCTGATCCAGCAGCGTCTGACGTCGCGTGCGAACGCTCGCCGCCTCCTTCGCAATCTCGTCTGCCGAACGCTTCAGCGCGTCTTCTATGCGCTTGTAAAGCTCCGTGCCGAACAGCGTCTGCAGAATCTTCTCGCGCTCGCTCGAGTTGCTCTTCAGGAACTCGGAGAACCGGCCCTGCGGCAGCATGATGACCTGGCGGAACTGCTGGCTTTGGAAGCCGAGTCGTGCGACGACGGCCTCGGTGACCTTGCTCCAACCGGATTCGAGAGGCTCTTCCACCTCGGCACCGACCTCGCCGGTGACCTTCAGCAGGTCCGCCTTCTGCAATTGCTTCGTCTCGCCGCCGCCGCGCTTGGCCTTGCGCATCTGGTCTGGGGTGCGACGCACACGGTAGCGATCCGCACCGAGCGCGAAGTCAAAGCTCACGGTGGTAACCGTGTCGGCATCTGCATGGTGGCTGCGCATCTGACGCCCATCGCGCTCGCCGCCCGAGCTGTCGCCGAACAGTGCGAAGCAGATTCCATCGAGGATGCTGGTCTTGCCCGAGCCGGTCGGGCCGTGGATCAGGAAGAAGGTCTTGTCGCCGAGCTCGCGGAAATCGATGACCTGCTGCTTCGCGAACGGCCCGAAGGCCTGCATCTCCAGGAGGATCGGTTTCATGCGGCGTTCCCTGCGCGGGTCGCCGCGGCAGCGCCCTCGTTGAACGCCTCGAGCGCGGCGTCGCCGATATCCTCGTCGACCATGTCGCGGTAGAAGGCGCGGAACAGGTCATCGGGCTGACGTCTACGATGGTCACCGTGTGCGGACGGTGTTCCGTCGCCAGCGTCGGTTCGCGCGAACTGGAGTTCCATCATATTTGGGTAGACCTCGCGCAGGCGCGCCATTGGCTCGAGCAGCGGCGTCGTGTCGGTCAGGTGCGCGCAGAGGTAGTCCTCGCGGCTGCGGGTCGGATCGGGCGCGCCGAGCAGTTCGGCGAGCGTACCCTTGACGATGCGCACGTCGCGCAGCGGCTTGAGCGCGATTGAGCGCGTGACGACCTTGCCGTCGGCGCCGATCGCTACCAGCGTGACGCCCTTGACGTGGTCCACCTCGTTGAACGAGTATTTGAGCAGCGACCCCGCATAGCGAATGTGGTCGGCGCCGACGCTTTGCGGGCGGTGCAGGTGACCGAGCGCGACGTAGTCGAAGCCGTCAAACGTGCCCGGCGCGACCATGCCGGAGCCACCAACCGACAGCGGTCGCTCTGATTCGGATTCGCTCCCGCCAGCCACGAAGGCATGGCCGATGAGGACGTTGCGATGACCCGCCTGCCGCTGCGTGCGAAGCATCGACGTGATGTGACTCATGGCGGACTGGTGATCATGGATGCCCTCGCCGCCCGCCAGCGCGCGAGCGAATGTCGGTTCAACGTATGGCAGCGGATAGAAGGCGACGGGGCCGTGCGCGTCGTTCAAGACGACTGGCGTCAGGTCGTCCAGCGTGCCGCGGAGCACAAGGCGCTGGCGTTCGAAGACGCGTCCGCCGAAGGCGATGCGCTCAGCACTGTCATGGTTGCCTGCGATGACGATGACGGGAACTCCGATTTCGATGATCAGGCGCGAAAGAACTTCGTCCAGCAGCGCGACTGCGTCAGCGGGAGGCACCGAGCGGTCATAGATGTCGCCAGCAATGACGACCGCATCGACGTGCTCCTCGTGGGCGAGATTGACGAACTGGCGCAGCACGTGTGCCTGGTCGTCGATCAGCGAGGCGCCGTGGAGCGAGCGGCCGAGGTGCCAGTCAGAGGTGTGGAGAAACTTCATGGAGGAGTGTCGCTGAGTTTGGGTGTCGGCTTGCGTCACGAGCGGCCGCAGAGAAATTGCCAGAGGCGGACCATTGCCATCGTGTCCAGACCGCAGTAGTCCAGCATCTGGCGTCGGAGCGATGCCTGGCGCGACGGCGAGGTTCCGGGAGCGATCGCCTCTCGGTAGGCGTCCATCGCCATGCCGCCGTCCTGAACGCCCTCGAGCTGCCGGTAGTCAAGTTCCGGCGCGATGGTGGGCAGCACCTTCTTGATGCTCCAACTGCCCTGCTGATCGGGGTGGTAGTAGTGCTCGCGGACGATAGGCAACAGGTCGACGACACGATCGGACAGCACCCGCAGCGCCGACGCCTCCGCTGGGAAGCGCGCCGCGAGTTCGGCCATGCGGCCCTTCTCGAACGCCGCGTTGTAGACGAACACCGAACCCTGCTTCCCGCACGCCCGCAGTAGTGCCGAGACGAAGTTGCGCGACGGATCGTCGCCCGTCAGGTCGAGGAATTCGCCGTGCGTCAGCGATCCGTCTCGATCGACGCGGTGGACACTGAACTGGTACGGAACCTGCTGATAGGGGCGCGTGCCAGCCCAGATCGGCACCGCAAATTGGATGGTCTCGAAATCGAGGAACAAGGCAGGCCAGCGGTGATTCGCCAGCGCGTCCCGCGTGGCCGCTTCGTCGAAGTGCCGCA
>FSUN01000099.1_pt1 | contig 9761 bp, 8 predicted proteins | sample 1637451 | NCBI WGS metagenome assembly FSUN01 (sample SAMEA3914816, study PRJEB12502) | metagenome | biome: forest; material: soil | place: USA | collected 2011-09-16 | depth 0.3 m
CGTCTACATCGAAGGGCGCCTGAAGTACGGCAAGTACACCGACAAGGACGGCATCGAGCGCAACACGGTCGACATCGTCGCCGAACAGATGCAGATGCTCGGCGGCCGCGATGGCGGCGGCGAAGAAGGCGGCGGCGGTGGCGGCTACAGCCGCGGCGCCTCGCGCGGCGGCGACGACGAGGGCGGCGAACGCCAGGCCCCGGCGCGCCCGGCCGCCCGTCCGGCCCCGGCGCCGTCCCCGCGTCCGGCGCCGAAGGCGTCGACCGGGTTCGACGACATGGACGACGACATTCCGTTCTAGACTCCACTTTTTTGCATTCGTAAACAAAAGGCCCGTGGCGCTCATGCCACGGGCCTTTTTTCTTGTTTACAGTTTTTCTGAACCCGGCTAGGATTGCGCTTATCTAATACTTTTTATAAACGACAACATGTCGCCGCGCTACAGGGTCAAGAATCTTGTCTGCGAGTCCGGGGAGCGACTCCCCCTCTTGCTTGACGGCACCACCGGGGCACCCCTGTTCGAGCCGACCCTGTTTGTGCTGACTGAACTGCGCGCGCTCAATCGGGCGTCCGCCACGTTGGCTCAGGCAACGCGGGCAATCATGGTTGGCAAGCTGGTCTTGGACCACCTCGGCGTCGACCTTGGCGCGCGCTTCGCCGAGGGAAGGGTGCTGGAGCTTGGCGAAATTGAGGCGCTCTGCAAACTGTCCGCCCTGAGCCAAGAAGCGCTCGATGGCCTGCCCCCGTATCGTGACGAGACGTCGTCGCTCCCCGCGAAGGTCGCGTCGCTCGAGCGGGTGCGTATGCGGTCGAAAGGGCACGCTGCCCTGCCGACCGTCAGCGCGGAGACCGCGGGCATCCGGCTCATGTACATCCGCGACTACATCGCTTGGCTCGCGCGGCGCAGGCTTCTGCGGCTGAATCCTCGGCACCCAACGTACCAGCCGCTACAGGCAACGTCGCGATTGGTTGTTGAGTCCCTCAGCGAACGCGTCCAGTCGTCGGCGCGGCGCAATAAAGTTGCCTTGCCGCAAGGTATGGAGCCGGCAGACATCGCGCGAATGCTCGATGTCATCGCCCCGGATTCTCCGGAGAACCCATGGAAAGGTGAGCACGTTCGCATCCGCAATCAGCTCATCTTCCACTGGCTGTTAGGGCTTGGATTGCGGAAGAGTGAGTTGCTCATCGTCCGTTTGGAAGACATCAACCTGAGAAGCAACGAAGTGCTCATTGCTCGCCGGGCCGATGACCCGGACGAGCCCCGAGCGGACGCGCCGAACGCAAAGACCTTCGACAGATTGCTTGTGCTCGGTGATGAGCTCGCTGCATTGACGCGTGCATACATCCACGGCGCGCGTCGGAGCGTCAAAAACAGCAGGCGCTACCCGCATCTGATTCTTGCTACTGGCACGGGTCGCCCGCTGTCAAAGTCCGCTTTGAACAAACTGTTCGTCGAGCTGAGAAGCAAGGTTACCGGCGTGCCGGAAGAACTGACCCCGCACGTGCTCCGGCACAACTGGAACGACAGCTTCTCCGAACTCATGGACAAGCGGAATGTGCCGGCGGAAGAGGAGGAGAAGATGCGGAAGCAGCAGATGGGTTGGTCTGACAGGTCGAAGATGGCAGCCGTCTATACCAAGCGACACGTGAAGAGAAAGTCCGACGAGGCGTCTCTCGAACTCCAGTCAAAAATGTTGCCGACGAGGACCGTCGAAGAATGAAGCCTGACCTTCAAATTGAGAATGACGTCGGCAGCGCCAAGCTACTGGCGTTCAAGAGTGTCGTCCGAACACAAAGTGGCGCCACGTTCGACCCCTCCGTCGCGAGGTGGTCATACCGCGATGGCGTGACGAATGTGTCGCTGGACTTCGACAGCATTGAAGGCGCCACCGATGAATTCGTGCATGCGTCGAAAGCTGTGCTCGTCTGGTATGCCGAGAACCGCTCGCCCGACCATCTGAGCAATATGTTCCAACGGCTCAAGCATTTTGCGAAGGCGAGGGCGAGTCATGCTCAAACGCTGACGAGCATCGCGGCTGACGACCTCATCAACTACCGCGCGTCACTCGACAAAACCAACGAGTGGTATTTATCAACCCTGGCGGGCCTACTCCGACGCTGGCATCGGCTGGGTTATGCAGGTGTCGACGATGACGCGGTTCTGCTCCTCAAACAGCTACGCCTGCACGGCAACCGCAAAGGGGAAGCGGTGCTCACGATGGACCCGAACGACGGCCCGTTCACCTACCTTGAGCTTGAGGGTCTACAGGCCGCATTGAACGCCGCGTACGCCGAAGGGCGGGTCAACACTGAACAGTTCGTGCTGGCCTGGCTTTACATGCTGCTTGGTCAGAGAAATGCCCAACACGCGGCCCTCAAGGTCTGCGATGTCCGATTGGTTCGTAACGAAGATGGCGACCCGACGTACTCAATCATGATGCCTCGGGCAAAGCAAGGAAATCGAGACCCGCGCGACGAGTTCACGGAACGACCGCTAATCGAACAGTTCGGCGAAGTTCTGCACGGATACGCAGAGCGCCTCAAGCAGGAATTTGCGACCGCGCTCGCTGATGCTGGTCAGGCGCCCCTCTTCCCAAGCCGGGCAGGCACTCGATGGTCGGATGGTTACAAGTTTCATCAATCCGGCGGTGAGCTTGGCCGGGTTCTGAGTGCTGTACTTGAAGGCCTGGAGGTCGTGTCCGAGCGTACTGGCCAGAAGCTCAACATCGTGCCCGTCCGGTTCCGCCGGACGATTGGAACCCGGGCCGCGGAAGAGGGGTACGGGCCCCTGGTCATCGCCAAGCTGCTTGACCACACCGATACGCAAAACGTCATGGTGTACTCGGCAAACTCGCCAGCCATCATCGACCGCATCGACCGGTCCGTCGCCATGGGCATGGCGCCACTTGCCCAAGCCTTCGCCGGGGTCGTCGTGGATGGTTCGCTTGGCGAGCATGACCCGGCCAAGCGCATCATCGACTTGCGTATCGACCGCAGCGGCGAGGCGATGGGCGAGTGCGGGAAGCATGGCTTCTGCGGCTTCAACGCCCCGATAGCGTGCTACACCTGCAAGAGCTTCGAGGCATGGCTGGAGGGGCCGCACGAAGCGGTGCTGAACCACCTCATGCAGAACCGGGAGCGGCTCCTCAAGACTTCCGACAAGCGAATCGCCTCCATCAACGACAGAACCATCTTCGCCGTCGCCGCGGTCATCCAACGGTGCGCGGAGTTCCGGGCGGAGCAACCCGTGGAATCCGTGAGGACCATCAATGGCTGACCTCGTTCTGTTCAAACCCCGCCGAGACGTCGATGCAGAGGCGAATCTTGAAGAGTTCGTCCTGCATTGCCGTGACCGCATCACTGTGTTCGGTAGCGACCTCGTCTTCGACGAAGACAGCTGGAACGTCACCAAGTGGATTTCTCTGAAGGGGAAAGGCAAGTCGCAACTCAGGGCAGTGTTCAGCTCGTGGACAGGAGGGACTGACACCACCGCGAGTCCGATGCCAGAGCCCTTCCGCTCTTTCGCGAAGGCGTATTTCCGCTACCAGCATGCCTTGAGGCCCACGAAGGTCATTGGCTTCCGACTGGCGGCACTTCGGGCGCTGTGCGCGGCGTTGGAGGAGCACAGTTCGTCCGCGCCGTCGCGTGCGGAGGCCGGGGTGTTCAACCGTGCCAGTCAGCTCATTGCCGCGCACTTCGCCGGCGAAGCTGCGTACCGCGTGGGCGGGCAGTTGGAGATGATTGCGGAGTTGATGGACGACAACCGCCTGGGTGCGCTGCCGTTGATGTGGCGCAATCCCTTGAAGCGGCCGTCGACCGGTACGGCACGCGTTGGCGTCGAATTCGACGCACGTCGCGAAGAAAAGCTTCCGTCGGCATATGCACTGGACTCCCTCGCCCGAGCGTTTCGAGCCGCGAGTGAGCCGGTCGAACTGGTGGTGACTTCAGTCGCAGCCATCCTCTGTTCGGCACCTGACCGCGTCAGCGAGGTGCTTTGCCTTCCGGAGAACTGTGAGGTTCGGCAGAAGAAGGGCACCGACGGCGCCATTGCGTACGGCCTTCGATTCTGGCCATCCAAGGGTGCCGACCCAATGGTGAAGTGGATTGTTCCGTCGATGACCAGCATCGTCGAGGAGGCTCTCAATCGTATACGGGGAGCTACGAAGGAAGCTCGCGAAGTCGCTGCCTGGTATGAAGCAAATCCGAGCTCCCTCTTCCTGCCATCTCACCTTGACCACCTTCGCCGCCAAGCAGTGTGGACGAGGGACGAAATCGGCGAGGCGCTCTTTGTAACGCCCATGTCGACCGGTTCAGTGACTGCATGGTGCAAAACCAACGACGTCCCGCTGGAAAGGCGGGGGCGTGGCGACTACGTCGCGAACTTCGATGATGTCGAGCGCGCAGTTCTGAAACTGATGCCGGAGCGCTTCCCAGTCCTGGACGTCGAAACCGGACTCCGGTTCAGCGAGGCACTCTGCGTCGTGCGTCGTCATGAGCTGAACGAGTCCAAGACGACGTACAGGTGTGTCGTGGATGCCATAGACCAAGGCTTCGTCGCGACGGGCCTGGGCAATCGGTCGGAACATGGCTTCCGCTCCGTCTTCGAGCGGTTGGGGTTATTCGAGGCTGATGGCACGCCCATCGCAATTCGTTCGCACCAGTTCAGGCACTACCTGAACACGCTTGCGCAGAGGGGTGGCCTGAGTGAGTTGGACATCGCGAAGTGGTCCGGCCGCAAGGACATCGGTCAAAACAGCGCCTATAACCACATGTCCGACCGCGACGTGCAGGCTCGTCTCACGGAGCTGATAGAGGACGAGGCGAGAGCCTCAGGCAAGGAAATAGTCCTGGCACGGGTGAATATCGTGCCCCGCGCCAAGTTCGCCGAGATGGGCATCCAGGCCGCACACACGACGGACTTCGGCTTCTGTGCACATGACTATGCTTTGTCGCCGTGCCAGGTGCACATGGACTGCACCAATTGCAACGAGCAGGTCTGCATCAAGGGCGACGAGGTCGGAGAAATGAACGTCAGGGCCAAGCTGAAGGAGACCCAGATGTTGCTGCTCGACGCCGAAGCCGCTGAGACCGAGAAGGCCTACGGTGCGACACGCTGGGTCAGGCATCAACGCGTGACCCTCGAACGCCTGACCCAGTTGCTCGCAATTCTGGAAGACCCACGCGTTCCACGAGGAGCGGTCATACGCCTCAGCCACATCAAAACCGCTTCGCGACTTGAGCAGGCGGTCGACGCCCGAAAGCTGATTTCCGATGAGGCTAAGCCGGCGCTGTTGGCCTGGCGCGTTGTTGAAGAGGAGGCCGTCGAATGAGCCGAGCGAAGAACCTGAGCGATGAAGACGTTGCGAGAATCGTCGAAATCCTGGACGGGTGGGCTGGGCCGCTTCGCTGGGAACTTCTTATCGCTGAAGTCGAACGACGGCTCTTCGCGCGCTATACACGGCAGGCGCTACACAAGCATGCTCGAATCAAGGACGCGTTCGCGAGCCGAAAGGAGTCGCTTGCAGCGGCGCCTGGCGCGCCGAGAAGGCCTGCGGCGTCCCCTGAGCTACAGCTAGCTCTAGACCGCATCGAACGGCTGACCGCGGAGAACCAGAGACTCGAGGACGAGAACGGACGCTTGCTAGAGCAATTTGTCCGGTGGGCATACAACGCGAGCACTCGCAACCTCGATGAGGACTTCCTCAGCCAGCCTCTCCCAACGGTCGACCGCGAGCAGACGAGCGTGAGCCGCAAAGGCCGAGCCCTCGCCAGTCTCGCGAAGAGGAGCTAACCCGTGGCCAGCGGTCGGCAGTTAGCCGAGCAGAACTACGAGGTCTTCGTTGCCTGGCTGTCGACGAAGACGGACGACGATTTCAGGGCGATGGCCAGCCGAGGGGTGCTATCGCGCAAGGAAATCGCAACCGAATGCGCCTTCGCGAAATCGGCGCTCGACCAAAATCCACGGATTAAGGCAGCGCTCCGGGAGCTTGAAGATGCACTGCGAGGGCGCGGGGTACTGCCGCTGGCGTTCAAGTCGGATTCCGATGCTCCTGACGCCCCACTGATGCGTGAGCGCGGCGCCCAACGCGGCGCCCAGGACGCCGAACGCCTGCGTCGGCTCGAACAGGAGAACGCCAGTCTCAAGGCCGAGGTGGCCGAGCTCAAGCGCTCGCTGCAGAAGCATGCCGTGCTTCGAGAGGCATTGGCCCTGACCGGAAGGCTGCCGCGTTGACCGTCGAACAGACCCTTCGGGTCACCTCCATCCGCAGTCAGAACCCTACCGGCTTCGGCGGCTGCATTTTCTCCGGCCGGCCAATCGAAGACGACGGGCGCGTCCAGGATGCCGCGAGCTACGTCGTCGTCAAGGCATCGGCTTCAATACTCGGTGGGTCGGCCGTGCAGCCGGGGCAGTGGTGGAAGGTGTCTGGAGAGGCATCGAGCCGATTCCTCGAAGTCAACGGCTACAAGGTGGCCGAGTGTCAGATTGAAGCGGCCAGCGCCGTCTTGCTGCGTCCGTCGGGCGAGCACATCATCACCTTCATGGCCGACAATCCGGCCTTCGAGGGAATCGGGCAGGTCAAGGCGCGCAAACTCTGGGAAGCCTTTGGTGATGACCTCTATGACATCCTGGACGGCGGTGATGCTTCGGCCCTCACTACGGTACTGACCATCGACAGCGCGCGCCAGGTGGTTGCGGCCTGGTCCCAGCACGGCGACAGCCGGACGCTGCAGTGGCTGCAGGCGCAGGGTATTGACCTGGCCCTGGGTCGCAAGGTGCTCCAATTCTTCGGCGCCGACACCGCCCAGAGGCTGGAGGAAGACCCGTACCGGTTGCTCAGCTTCTGTGGCACCTGGCGTCAAGTCGACACCCTTGCGCGCTCGCACTTTGGCGTGCCATTGGACGACCCCCGTCGGCTGCAGGGTGCCGTCGAAGAGGCTTGCTATCGCGTCTTCGCAGCCGGGCACACCACGGTGCTTTCGTCAAAGCTCATGGACCAGTTGCAGGGCGTTCTAGGTGTCCAAACCAGGGCCTTTCGGTGGCGCAGCCTCATCCCGACCGCTCTGTCGATGGGGCTGTCGAACGGCAGTTTCGTTGCCGGCCTGCATGGCGTGCAACCTCTGGGCGCACTCGTCATGGAACGCCAGGTCGCTGAAGCCGTTGCTGACCGCCTGTTGACCACTTCCACCGAGCTGATGCCCTCGCACGACGTCGAACAGCTCTTGCTGCGGTACGAGAAGGCAGATGGCATCGAGCTAAATTCCCAGCAACGAGCGGCTGTTCATCTTGCCGCGCAAATGCCCTTCCTGCTCATCACCGGCGGCGCCGGCGTGGGGAAGACAACGGTGCTGAAAGCACTGTATGAAGTCTATGACCGTGCGGGCGTCAGCGTCACCCAGCTAGCATTGGCTGGCCGTGCCGCCAAGCGCATGCAAGAGGCCACCGGCCGACCCGCATCCACCATCGCCAGTTTCTTGCGCAACGCGCAGGAAGGTAGCCTGGACGAGCAGTGCGTGGTGGTCGTGGACGAGGCAAGCATGGTCGACATCATCTCGATGAGCAGGCTGTGCGAGTTGCTCGGGTCAGCGCCGCGACTCGTGCTGGTGGGCGACCCCGCGCAACTGATGCCGGTCGGGCCTGGGCTTGTGCTTCACGCGCTGACCCAAGTGCCGGAGGTTCCGCTGGCGCAGCTCACCGTCGTCAAACGCTACGGCGGTGCCATCGGCGTTGCCGCCACTTCAATCCGCGAAGGGCGGTGGCCGGAACTCCCGACCGACCCGGACGCGGCAATCGCATTCATCTCTTGCCCGGTCGCGTCTTCGGCCGCGGGAGAGGCGACCATCGCCGAGACTGTGCTCAGGCTGTACTGCAAAGACCCGCTCAATACGCAGGTGCTTTGCGCCCGTCGCAACGGGCCAGACGGTAGCAAGCGCCTCAATGCGCTGTGCCAGGCTGCGTTGACATCCGAGGCCACTCCACTGAGGGTCTGGAGCGAGTCGCACGAGGCCTATGCCCATACAGGCTTCCACGTCGGTGACCCCGTCCTCTGTACGCGAAATCTCTGGGACCGGGGCTTGCAAAACGGTTCCCTCGGTATCGTCGTGCAAATCGAGGAAGAGCCGCGAATGTTGACCAACGAGGCCGGCGAAGAGAGCGGCTTGGCGTTGGCCTGGGTGGATTGGGATGACGGCGTACGCCGGCCCATCGTTGAAGACATGCTGGACGACCTGGAACTTGGCTACGCCATCACGGTGCACAAGGCACAGGGTTCCCAATGGCCCCGCGTCGTCGTTCCGCTGACCGGCCATCGTCTGCTTGACCGTACGCTGGTTTACACCGCTGTGACCCGGGCGCAGAAACAGGTGCTGCTGGTAGGAAACGAAGCTGCAGCTAGGCACGCAGTCGAGTCCCTGCCACGCGTGCAGTCACGGCAGGTTGCCCTGGACCTCACCTTGAAGCAGTGCCTGACCAGTCGCAGCGATGGTGCGACACTGTCCTTGTCGTCCATAAGCTAGAGCGCACAGATGCCCGCGCCGAAGGTTCCTTGCACATGACCAACTCCGTTCCGAAGCTCGCTGTCGAAGTCGTCTGGTTCGACAACGACATGCTTGAACTCTCGCTGAGCGCCTGCAGCGCCAAATTTTCGGGCGAGACTTCGTTCTATGCCGCGCTCGACGAGCCGGCGAAGTTTGCGGAGCAAATCGAGGGATTCCCTCGGGCAATGGACGACACAAGAGAATATGAATTCGGCGGCGATGGCCTGCACGGCTACGGGGGTGCGAAGGTGCATCTGTCCTGCAAGGACGGCAGCGGACACCTGCTCGTGCAAGTGACCGTCTACGAGGCTTCCGATGACCAATCTCGACGTGCTACCCAGTCTGCGACCGTTGAACTGGGTTCGGTTCCGGCAGCCATCGACTCGTTCGTAGACGAACTGCGGCGCATGCGGGTGCAGGTGGGCGACGTGGCGGTGCTGCGCCATGCATGACCCGGTGCCTTCCGTGCGGAGCGCTGACCTTCGCGAGTCCTGGGCCGTAACGCTGCGCCACTTGGCCGCGTGTCGGTATTACCTGGCAGAGACGCTGCCGTCCGACGAGGCGAGGAGTTGCGAGGTCGAATTGCAACACTTGCTTCATCACAACGAGCTGGGACTTGCTCTCGATGCTGCCGAGAGCCTTGGCCTGCTTTGCACGGCGCCGTCAGTTTTCTGGCGCGAGTTGCAGCTTGCCGCGAAAAATATGGGCCTCGACAGGCAAGCGGCCGTCTTCACAGACCGTGCACAGGCCTGAGATTGGAACCCCGGGCCTGCTGAGGCAGAATTCGTCAACAACTGAGCGGAAATGACGAACTTGTTGACGTTTTCAGAAGGGTGTCGGCTTGAAAGACATCTTCACTCACTCACATCGAGTGGGAAGTTGACAGAAAAAAGTAGATATAACCGTTCTGAAACCTGCTGACCTGGTTCTTGTTGATAGCTAAGCCCGCCTCCCCAAGGAGAGCGGGCTTTTTTTATTGTCAACACTTTGGAGAAAGCGGTGGGTATAGCGCCTCGAGGCTGAAGTCTCCGACCTGGACCGGCGACGGCCGCTCTTCAGGTCTGCACGACCGTCAGAAGAACTCGTACGTGGTCGTCAGGCCGAACGTTCGCGGATCGGAGATCAAGCCCAGGCGCACATCCCCGGTGTTGTACTTGGACACCGGACCGCCACCCCGGTAGTACTTCTTGTCCGTGACATTGTTCAACCAGGCCGTCAGGCGCCAG
>FSUN01000163.1_pt1 | contig 8883 bp, 14 predicted proteins | sample 1637451 | NCBI WGS metagenome assembly FSUN01 (sample SAMEA3914816, study PRJEB12502) | metagenome | biome: forest; material: soil | place: USA | collected 2011-09-16 | depth 0.3 m
GATAGGCTGGCGCCCTGGTTACCCCAAGGGAATCCTACATGCCGCATTCAGTCGAACGCCCCGTCGAACAAGGCAAGCACGCTCGCAAGCATCACCTTCGACGGTACTTGCTGGTCATGTTGTTCCCGGCGGCTCTGGCGCACGCGCAGCCGGATGGCCGGCAAGAACTGCCGTTGACTGCCGCCGAGGCAGACTATGTGCGTGCCGGGATGCGCGAGCACGTGGTCGACATTCAGGCACTGCTGGCCGGCCTTGCGAACAACGACCTCGACGGGGCTTTGCGTGCTGCGCACAGCGCGGGCACGCGCGCGCTCGATGGCGACCCGACTCGGCCGCCCACGCTAGGCCCCAAGTTGCCAGCGGCCTGGAAGGCGATGCTGCAGGCGCGCATGCGTGGATTCGACCAGGTCGCACAGGACATCGCCAGCACGGCCGAGACAACTCGTACTTTGAGCGACCTCAGCACCGCCATGGCAACGTGTGTTGCATGCCATGCAACATTTAAGCTGGTCGTTGTCGGCCCCTAAACGCAGCTACCGGCCAGAAGCAGCCGGTCACTTACGACGGCTTTCGAGCAATTCGCTTCTGACCAAGCACGGGTGCGCGCGAGATGGCCCAGCGACTGAGCTGTTACGTCCTGCAGGCCAACTGGCCCGTATCGCTCAATGTCCTGGACGCGCTCAACATGGGAGAAAGCGCGGTGATCGCGCCTGATGGCAACTTGCTCTTCTCGTTGCCGCGCAACGCCGCCGGGCTCGCGGTCTTCAAGCTGGGAGACAGCCAGTATCAATGGCTGCCCCTTCCGAACTGATCCTGTTCGGGACTTTCGCCTGCAACCCGAAGCCGTGTCCATTGGCGGCGGTCACTAGTCGGTCCACAAGTTGCCCGTGGCGGCCGGCTGCCTCCGAGAACGCCATTCTTGAATTGAGCTGGGGCTGCTGGCGCCGAAGACCCCAAGTATCGGCCAGCCGATTAAACTTCTGTTCCTCCCTTCCCCTCAAAGCCTATGTCCAAACTCGCCGCACTCAAGAAGCAAATCGCCGCACTCGAGGTTCAAGCCGAACGCATCGCGAAGGAAGAAATGGCCTCTGCGATCGCCAAGGTCAAGGACATCATGGCCCAGTTCGACCTCACCATCGAGCATCTGACTCAGACCGGTGCCGACAAGCGCGCTGCGAAGAAGACGAAGGTGAAGGCAAAGGCGAAGACCGCTTCGGTGGCCAAATATGCCGACCCGAAGACAGGGAAGACCTGGTCCGGATTCGGTCGAGCGCCGAGTTGGATTGCCGGAGCGAAGAATCGCGACGCCTTCCTTGTCGGAAAGAGCTCGGCTCCTGCGTCTGCACCCAAGGCAGCGAAGGCAGTCAAGGTCGCCAGGAAGTCTGCGAAGCCGGCCGCGAAGAAGGCCGTTGCGGCGGCCAAGAAGGCGTCGAAGGCGAAAGCCGCGCCAGCGGCTGCGAAGAAGGCTGCGGCCAGGAAGGCTTCTGCCAAGAAGTCCGCGCCGAAATCAGCGACGTCGAAGCGATCTATGGCGGCACCAGTTGAGCCGACCGCTGCGCCGGCTTCATAGCGACCGAGAGCTACCCGGCACTTGTCGCACGGCTTGGCCGAGGACGCCAAAGACGCATGTCGGCCAAGTGAAGTCATTTGCGACTGTCAGCTAACTGGAAGTTCACCAGTGTGGCCGCGACCTACCCGGGCCCATTATTGCTGAAGGATAGTCCCGGCCGGCCATAGCCGTTAGTCAATCCTATCGAGTCACGACGCTACGTTGGCCGCTCCTGGCGGTTCCGCGATTCGGACACCCTCGAGCAAAGGTGCTCCGCGCGTTGGGAAAGCAAAGTGTTTGCATCGTCCTGCCTGACGACGTGACCTTCCGTGGCAAAGCGTGATCGCCTCGTGAGCGCCAGTGGGATTTCCCGGCAATCGAGCGAGCTCCACCCACGGCATTCCCAGCGGTCGCCAGAGGCGTATGGTGGCGGGGGGCGGTCCCGCCGCCACGCCCCGGAGCCGCCAACGGGGAAGGCGGCAATCGCGGAAGGCGTGGCCCGAGGGGGGCAGCCTAGAACCGAGTCGCCATCACCTTGGCTCCGATGTGTTCCAGCAGCGTCGTGCCGTCGGCCGCGTACTGGTCGATGCTGAGAGATCCCTCGTAGGAACGCCCCGAACGGCTGACGGTGACGACCTGGTGGAAAAGTGAGGGGCCCAGGAACATCGCGGTGGCAGCGGGGGGCGTCGAATCCGAACTGACCCACGCTAGTGCGATGTGGCGCAGCGTGTAGACGTTTCGACCCGTCTTCGTCCAAGATCCCATGCAGACATCGCCCGTGCTTGGTGGACGGGCGCCGGAAATCAGGAATTCAGTACCGTCGCTGTGCCACTGGCTGGTGCCGAAGTCGAGAGTGACGCCGGCCGGGATGGGCGCCGGGTAGGCGGTGCCGTCCGAAACGAGGGTAACCTTCCAAGTGCCTACGATACTGTCCAGATGCATGTTGCCCTCGTCAGCTGGGGAAGCATCTGCCGCCAGTGACATCGTGTTCCCCGTCGCTTGGGCAGGCGCCTCGACGCTCCAGCCCGTAGGTGGCTTCACGCTGGTGACGGCGTAGCCGCAGCCTGCCGCGGCGTGGCCTGCCGCGAGAGAGCCGATCACGCCCGCGACAAGCGCGAGCAACCGGACACGGCGGGGGTATGCTTCCTGTTGATGGGCCTTCATGACGCTGTCTCCCTGAAACGAAAGGAGGAGGCATCGTGCGCGCCGCCATGCCCTTTGAAAAGGGCCCATGTCCATCGAGCGCCTCATCCCCCTACGTTGGGCTAGCCCGTCAGGCCTTTCCCGCTGGTGTTGCTCAACGATGGTTTCCCGTCGCTTGTCACGTTCTTGCGCTACGGTCGCCGCGTGTTCGGGAAGCCGTTGACTGCTATAGCGTGAACCCAGCCACAGTCGAACTAGCGGAGGAATGCCCGGCTCTTGTCGAGGGCTCTTGTCGGCCACAAGCAGGCCTTCGCCGGCGTCCGCTTTCAGCTAAGCTGCTCGGAGAAGCGTGCCGCGAAGAGGTAAATCGTGAACGGATACTTGGTTCTCGCAGTAGCGACGGCGATCCTATTCGGCGCAAACGCGGTCGCCTCCTGTGCAGTCGGCCGAAGTGTTTTCTACGACTCCCGACAGAAGAAAGTGCAGATCGCTTTGGTCTGGCTGCTTCCAATCTTCGGCCTGCTGATGGTGGGTGGAGTCCTATGGTCGAATTACGAACGACCTTCATCCGCGGGGGATCATGCCGAGCACACGATTCCCGACTTTGCGTGGCCCAACGGCGGTCTGGACGGCTCTCAACCTGGCGATCCTCCTACATGAACTTCGACTCGGCGAGGGAGGCAAGCAACCGGCCACAACCGGTCGGTCGTGATGGACTGCTTCGCGGATGACCGCAGGATCGCGAACCGCCTGCCACGTGTGCTTGAGTTCTCGCGCCGACGACCGATAACCGGACCAGCTGGAAGTCAAAGGCAACAGATGAGCGGTTGGCGGCAACGCGTGTGTGCGCTGTTCGGGCGGCGTAGCGCGCCGCCCGCAGCGCCGCGCATGGCGTCCCACGTCACATCGCAGCCCAGCGTTTCGCCGGAGGCTCCGCTCGCGGGCAGCGAGGCTGCCGCGGTCCAGGAGACTGCCGGTGCCGTCGACCTGCGCCAGGCGTTCTTCGAGTGGGTGATCGGCGCCGTCTCGGTGCCATCTGACGTGTTGCTGGACGGCGAGCGGCGGCTGCTCGCGCAGCTTGACGCCGTGCTGGCGTCCGCTGATTCCCGGGCCGCCCTGTTGCCGCGCGCGCCGGCGGTAATTCCGCAGTTGCTGAATAGCCTGCGTGACGAAGGCCAGTCCGCCACCGCGCTGGCAGAGCGCGTGATGCGCGATCCGCACCTGGTCGCCGAGGTGATTCGGATGGCAAACAGCGCGTACGCGCGCGCCGACGAGCCGGTTGTCGACATTGCTCAGGCGATCGGCCGGATCGGCATTAACGGGCTGCGTCGCGCGATCGCGCGCGTCGTGCTGAAGCCGATGTTCAGCGGCACGGCAGACACGTTGTCGGCGCGTTGCGCACAACGCCTGTGGGAGCACTCCGATGCCCAGGCAGCGGCCTGCCAGCAGGAGGCCACCATTCGCGGCCTCGATCCGTTCGAAGGCTTCCTGACGGGGTTGATGCACAACGTCGGCTGGACCGCCGCGCTGCGTGCGATCGACCGCAACAAGCTCGGGGCGCCCAACCAGTTCAGCAGGGCCTTCGTCACCGAGTTCGACCAGCGTCGCGAAACGTTCTTCGCGCTGCTGGTGATCCCCTGGCAACTCACCGCCGGCCTCACTGCACTGGGTACCGCGTTGCGGGATGGCGACCTCGCCGGTGCGTGTTCGCCGCTCGGCGAGGCACTGCGCCTCGCGGACCAGCGCGCATCCTTGGAGATGGTTCGTCCAATGAAAGCTGCTCTTCCCCACTGAGATTTTGGGAGCGTCCATGGCGATTCGGAACGTTGCTCTCGGACCTGCGGGGTCCGGTGCCCGCCGCGAGGACGCCTGTCGGCCATGAGCAGACGATCGCCGATGTCGGCTTTCAGGTAGGCTACGTTTGATGAGCGAAACAGACCGAGACGTTGGAAGGGATCGGCTTGGCCAGGCGGTGAAGACGGGCGATCTGGTACGCCTCCTCGCCATTCGGCCTTCGATCCTCAAACGCTTGACAGGCTCGGAGCAGACCGACGTTTCGTCGATGTTAGGTCAGACGTTGAAGGTTTTTGACGTCTACGAGGGTGGCCTGGTATGGGTCAGCTTAATCTGGAGTCGAGACGATGGCTCTAGCGAAGTGCATGCCATCGCGGTTGATCCCGAACAGATCGAACTCGTCGATGGCCTCGGAAGCGCCAGAATGACGTGATCTTGACTGCGGCGACTGGCGCATCTCGGCCACAAGCAGCCGTTTGCGAGAGACCGGTTTCGGGATTCGCCGATCGAGGTCGAGGCCATCCTGGAAGCGTTCTCAGCAGCGCGACCGTTCGGTGCAGAAAGCGAAGCGCGAGAGGTCGCAGACTAGTACCGAGTCCAGTTGCCGGCGCGTCTCAGCTGAGCGTAAGTGCAACTCGGCTCGCGGCCAGGCCCCCATGGCCTCCTCTGCCGCCTACGAGAGCCATGGCGTCCAGTTCATTCAACCCACGGACCGGTGGCTATGGCGTTCAAGGCGTACTCGACTGCCAAGCTGACACAATAAGAAGTCAGTGGATGGGAGTCCAGAACATGTTCATATCGAGTTCATCGCGGCTGTCGATCGTTGCGTGCCTGATCTTGGCCCTGCTGGCCGGCTGCGCCAACGTCGGCTCTGCGCCGGCCACGGATGATGTGCTGTCGCCAGATTTTCATGCGCCCTCAGTCGGCGCCCTCATCGTGCTCGCGCCTGCCAAGCCGATCGGCGCGGCAGAGTCTGGCGGCACCCGTCTGGCCCTCGTCCAGCTCGATGCGCAGTTGCGTGCCGCCGGCTATCGCGTCGTGACCGTGGACGACGCGAACTTTGTAGATTTGTGGAAGTCCGAGATCCAGGTGGAAGGTGACCTGTACGACCCCCATACCGGCAAGCCGCGGCCCGAGGTGATGGGCCGCATCTGGACCTCGATGGCGCGGCGCATCGGCGAGCAGACGCACTGCGCGCTTGTGCTTGACTACCAGCTGGTTCCTCGCATAGCGGTGATGTCCGGACACAAGGCTGGCTGGGACGGCGTTGTGCGCGACATCTCGTTTAAGCGAGGCAACGAGCGCTACGACGCGTCCGGCACAGCCTCGGCGCTCTCAGTCGAACTACTGGGCTTCTCGCCGAACGGCCAACTACTGCTCAGGCAGTTCGGCGGCACGTCGCTTTTTTACCGGATCAACACCGTTGACAAGCGCGCGGAGATCCGGCCCGACTTGTTCCTGAGCGATGCGGAGACCGTCGAAGGTGTGCGCGTCGCGCTGGAGCCATTGACGCGGCGTTGAGTCTCAGTTATCGGCCACAACTTGCCGTTGGCGACCGACCGCTTCGGAGCAGCGCTTGTCCACTCGGCGTATGCTTGCTCGGGTTCAATCACCCGGATGTGACCGAGCGCCATGAGCATCTTCAAGCCCAATTTCGAAGGTTTCGGCCGCCCGCTTTACCCGCTCTCGAACGGGCCTGATGATGAACCGATCAGTGCAATCTTGAACGAGGCAAAGCACGTTTTCGAGTGGCACAAGGAAGGGCTCTGGAACTCAGAGTACAAAGACGGGTTCGCCTCACTCTTGATCCCGTATATTCGAAGCCATCCGAAGCTCATCAAGCAAGTGCTGGATCTCGATCAGCGCGTGTTCTCGATGGTGATGTATCGCGCTGTAGAACTGGAGAAAGGCGTCGGTGCCGAGGCGAAGCGATCGCCGGACAGGCCTTCGTAACGTCTACTCTGTTGGCGACCGCCTCGTACCGGCCATCAGGCGACATCCGTGAATGGCAGGCTTCGGGTAGGCTATCTCCGATGAATTGCGCGGCCCGCACTGAACATTGCACGTTCCGCCTGGCGCACCAGGAGATGGAGCACAAAGAGACGCTCGCACGGCTGGTCGAGTCGTCCGATCAACTGATGACCGCCTTGCGATGCGTCAAGGCGCTGGGCCTAGTTTCGTGGTGCATCGGCGCAGGTATTGTCAGAAACTTGGTCTGGGACGCGCTGCACGGATTCGGCCCGAGCGCTCCCACAGACGTCGACGTGGTGTATTGCGACGCCGAGGCGGCGCCGGAGATGGACGGCGAGCTCAATCGACGTCTTCGCGCACTGATGCCCGACTTGGCCTGGGATGTCACGAATCAAGCTCATATCCACCGGTGGTTCGAAGCCCACCTCGGACGGGTTGTACCTCCAGTGACGTCGCTGGCCGAGGGCGTTTCGACGTGGCCCGAGTTCGCGACGTGCGTGGGCGTCTACTTGGCCGTGGATGAGTCGGTGCATGTCGTCGCGCCATTTGGGTTGGATGACCTTTTCGAACTACGCGTTCGCCACAACCCTTCAAGGGCGAGCGCCGACGACTTCAGGGAGCGCGTGCATGCCAAGCGCTTCCACCATCGATGGCCACGGCTTACCATCTGCGACGCGTTAGGTCGCTGATCGGGCATGAGCAGCCGACCACGGACCGTCGTCTCCTTTCAGATAGGTACTCCAACTGGGACTGCAAGGCGATCAGATGACGACAACCATGACCTCCACGACAGGCTGACCGATACATGCGACGCGAAGACCTCATCCCGACGGCCGGCGTAGCCGACCTTTTGAGAGCGGCGTTTGTTGGTGACCCTACTGTCTACGAAGCATACTCAGCGCCTGACACCTCGACCAAGGTCTTCATTGATGAGCACGCGCTAGTGGCGCATGTATTTGCGCTTCGCGCCTCGGGTAGAAATTTCTTCGACTTCTCGTTTCACTTCCCGGAGGTCGGTGGCAAGGTCAGTACGGTCCGATTCGCCATGCATCCCGAGAAGTGTGGAGGTGCAACTTGGCGAGAGAAGACTCAAGGTTGGGGTCTAATCAACATTCAAATCACGGATCAGCCCGAGGCGGTGTCGAAATGCTCCGTCTCTGTCAATTCCGAGAAGCGCGCGTATGCCTGGGCAGCGACACTTAAGGAACTAGGAGACCCGGAGCGTTGGGATTGGAAGGCTGTCGACACGCAGGCGAGCCGCATCATAAGGGCGCTGCGCCGCCTGTCGTGACTGCCGCGATGCTGTGTGCAGCGGGCGTACGTCGGTCGAGGACTCCGCGCGCAATTTAGTTGTTAATTCCAAAGACGTATGTCGGCCAACTGCAGACGTTCGCGACGGGCAGCTTTCGGGCGGCGCGTTTCGGCGAGATGCTAGAGTATTCAGGCTCCGGGGAGGCTCTTCGTGAAGGCAGATGACTTCGATTACGCTGTTGCTCAGGCAAGATTGCGCCACAAGGCTGCGCGAGCCTCACTGACCGACGACATTCGATCGCACAATGCCTCGTTCACGACTGACGAGGCGTTGCAGCTTGCTATCCGCTCGCTTGAGCTGAACGCGGCATCGTTGAGCTTTGCGGCGCGCGTCTGGGCGAAAAGCATTGCTCAGGAAAAGGCGTCGGCGACGCTACGAGCGCAGTTCCACGAGTTTCCAGAAGCTGTAGTCGATCGCGCACTATACGAGGCCACCGTGGAGACACGGTGACTGCGGTACACCGGCAGTCGGCCAGAAGCGGCCTGTCGCCAGCGCCCGCTTCCGAACTACTAACAAGTCGGCAGTCTCATCACTGAAACACCAGATGTCGAGCAAATCAAGTCATGTACCTTATCTCAGGCGCGAACTCGAAGAGGCCGGCGTGGGTGCTAGATGGCTTGAGGCCGAAAAGGCGGCGCATGCTTACGAATACGCTTCGCGGTACGTCAGTCCCGTGCGATACGGATTGAGCGAGGTAAGCGTTCGAGACATCGAATCCCACATGGTCTCCAGCGAGGCCGTGGCGATGTCATGGGTCAACGACCGTCTGCCGGCAACCGGCACTGTTCAGATCGTCTACGGACGGGACGAGGTTTGCATCGTTGACGCTGAGGCGCTTCGAAAGAATTGGTTGAACATTTTCGTCCCCGGTCGGGACGATGCTGTCGTCCTTCACAACCTCAGCGAAGCCATACTTTTCATCTGCCATGAACGCAAACTTGAATTTGGGTACCGCACCGCGGCCGCTCAATGACCGCTTTTCGGCGACGAATCTGAGGCAGTCGAGGTCGGCTTGGGGTCGTTCTGCGACATGCGCCGCGCCGGCAAGCGGTCGTTAGACGCGGAGAGCGAGCGGCGCGGCGTTCAAACGCCCTCAACGGACGCCTCGACGGCC
>FSUN01000059.1_pt1 | contig 8815 bp, 7 predicted proteins | sample 1637451 | NCBI WGS metagenome assembly FSUN01 (sample SAMEA3914816, study PRJEB12502) | metagenome | biome: forest; material: soil | place: USA | collected 2011-09-16 | depth 0.3 m
AGATCTGGCTGCCATTGCCAAGGTTGCCGCCTGACGACACTGCGCTGTTGTTAATGCCTGGGGGGGACGTGGCGTTGCCTGCCAATCCATAGTTGACGGAGAGTCCGGCCTCGAACTCTCCGAAGGCGCGCAACTTCGAACCGAGGTCGCGATTGATCTTGACGCCGAGACTAGATGCGTACAACCCGCCTGTGCCGACGTTGACCTTGTTCCCGCTTCCAGAGTTGGTGTCGCTCACGTTCACGTCGAGCGTGCCGTAGAACGTGAAGATCGGCTTGAGGTCGTCCAGTTTCGGCTGCCCGGGCTGGTTGCCGGGCGAGGCGGCGGGCGTCGTCGCTCCGGGCGAGATCAATTTGGCTTCCTGATCTCCCAGAAGCTGCTGGATCAGTTTGTTCTGATCGACAATCTGCCTTTGCTGAGCTGCGAGGGCCTTCTTCAATTCAACGATGTCGCTGTCGGTGTCAGCGAATGCTGCCGTGGCTCCGGACGATGCCAATAACGCGACCGCGCAGCGGATCACGCTTTTCGTTGCAGTCGATCTGAAGTTGTCTCTCATAGTTTATTTCCTTCGCTTTTGACTTCACGCCGCATGTCTCATTCATCACTACGATCGCGGCAAGTCGCCGTGTGATTTGCCGCTGTTCGCAGCCTTCTTCATTCGGTTTGCAGTGCACCGATGCCGGACTACTCCGTCGCGTCAAATGAGATCGGCATCGACGGACGCGAGGAGGCCGCCGCGCGGGCATAGCTGCGCCGACTCAACGAAAGAGTCTTCGAGTTCCGTCATTGACGAAGGCAGTCGAGGTTGGTTTTGAGACGCGAGCCAGCAGTCGCTACTGAGCGATACCTCGTAGGTACGCTGAAGCGCTGCTTGCCGAAGTGACGTCTTGCAACGTCACCGCCTCAACCCCTGAAGCTGATTCGCTTCTCGGAATTGCTAGGGGTCAGTCCTGACCCAATCGATGAGACGGCGAATACCCTCCTCGATCGATACTTGCGCCGACCACCCGATCGTCTGGCGCGCCTTGTTGACATCGAACTCAAGGCGATTGGTAGAGGCCGGGCGAACAGAACGGCTATTGGTCGCGTAGATGTTGTGAAGCGACTCTTGGCCACAGAGGCGCTTGACAATCAATGCAGCGGCGTTTGCGCTCGTATCGATACCTGTCGCAATGTTCAGGGTGTTCCCATGTGAGTCGCTCGCCGCCGCAAGCACGCACGCCGAAGCGACGTCAGTGACGTAGACGTAGTCGTGAACCTCTTGACCATCCCCATCTATGGCAGGAGGCTCTCCACGGAGAACTTGTCGGCACACATTCGCGAGGAACGTCGAATTCAAGGCCCGTGCGTGCTGCCCAGCCCCATATGCGGAGGCGATCCGCAATGCGTTGAATTCCAGGCCGTATGCCTTGGAGTAGTGAGCGCAAAGTGCCTCGCCGAGAAGCTTGGTCGCTGCATAGATGCGGATCGTCGGCTGCATCCGAGATCCGTCGAACGGGGATTCCTCCGTCACCGGATAGTCGATCGGCTCACCATAAGTCGCAACTGAGGACGCGTAGACGATGCGTCGTGCGCCCGAGAAACGGGCGGCCTCAAGTGCGTTGAGCATGCCGGTGGTGTTCACGGCAACACCGAGCTGGGCATTTTGCGCGATGCCGGATGTGAGGAAACTCGCAAGCGCGAAAATCGTGTCCACCCCTTGCGCGGCCTCGAGCAGTTCGGTCAACCGAAGGGCGTCTCCGCGGATAATCCGGACGCGGTCGACATGCTCAAGGTGGGCAATCGTCTGCGGGGTTCCCGTCGCGAAATTGTCAAACAACCGAACTTCGGCTGCTCCTTGCTTGAGAAGCAGATCTGCCGTGTACGCGCCAATCAGACTGGCGCCACCAACGATCAGGAACCTGCGGTCTTTGACCTTTGACATGTGTACGTGCCGCTGCATTTGAGTGAATGCTGCAATTGTGCATAACGGGGCGTGAACGGGCTAATACACAATACCGGCGCACTGATACCTGTCGCCTATGAAGGCGGTAGCGTGGTTTGCGACGCGATCGGCTCCAAGATCTCGCGCAAGAGTTCCCTGAAGCGCTTGCCCAACTGCGACTCCTCGTCGGACAGCCAAACCATGGCGAGGCCCATGTCCAGACCGGGCGCGATGCCGTCGAGCGACTTGAAGACGACACCAGGCGTGGGACGCTGCCGCGCGACGCTCGGGACCAGCGCTACGCCTAGTCCACATTGCACCAGACTGACTATTGTCTGCAAGCCGTTGCCCTCCTGGGCGACGTGTGGAGCGAATCCTGCGCGCTGGCAGATCAGCATGACGAGCGCACGGGCGAAGCGCGCGTTGTGGAACACGAACGGCTCGTCGGCCAATTCGGAAATTGATATCGAGTCCCTGTCGCGCCACTTTTCCGTATCGGGCAAGGCGGCCACCAGCGGATCGCTTTGGAAGAACTGCACTGTCGCGGTCGTTGGCCCGGCGAGCGGCGTCCGCATCAAGCCGACATCGATCGAACGTTGCTCGACAGCCTCCAGTATCCGTTCGGAGCTTGCCTCCGTCAGACGCAACTGGATCTGCGGGTACCGCTGCCGGAAAATCGGGATCAGCTTAGGAAGCACCTCATAAGCTGCAGACGAGACATAGCCGATGGTCAGCGTTCCCGCTAGGCCAGACGCGACGTCCTTCACCGCCAACTCGAACTGCTTGGCGTCGACAATGGTTCGTCTTGCCATGTCCAGTGCAGCGGCGCCAGCGGCGGTAAGCGCTGTCCCTCGCCTGCTGCGTTCGAACAGGGCACAGCCGAGTTGCTCTTCCAGCCTGCGGATGGAGGCAGAGAGTGGCGGCTGCGCCATATGCAGCCGCTCGGCCGCGACGCGATAGTTCAACGTCTCGGCAAGTGCCACGAAATGCCTGAGTTGCCTAAGGTCGATCATGCTGCCGCTATTCCTTTTTGCGAGCCCTGATCGAGCTCAAGCTCTTCGGCAACTCTCATACGTCTACTGTATCAGGATCGTCAGACTTGGTATTAGACGGACCGCATAGGGATTTCGATAATTTGCTGTCGCAGCGGCGCTTGGCGCAGGTCTTGACATGGACAAGACCCATCTGCTGGTGGCCACTTCAGAAACTTACAGGAGACAGACAACATGCATACCCTCTCGCGAACGATAGCGAAAACCTTGATTGCGATCGCAATTTCAGGATCGGCCGCAGGCGCGACCGCACAGGGAACGGAAGAGCTGAAGATCGGCGTGATCTCTGCTCTATCGGGACCCGGAATGAGTTGGGGACTCGGCCTCCTCGGCGGATTCCAAATGGCAGTCGAGGACTTCAATGCGCACGGCGGCCTGAAGATCAACGGCAAGGCCTATTCGATCAAGGTCATGCCATTCGATGACAAGTACTCCGGCCAAGAAGCCGCGCAGGCTGCGGAAAGGGTGACGTCACGCGAGAAGATCAAGTTCATCATCGGCCCTTTCGGATCGGTGCCTGTACTCGCGATCGCAGACATCACTGAACGCAACAAGGCGCTCGTCATGTCTGACAGCTACGCGTCCAAGGCGCTCTCGCCGAACAAGCCGTTCACGTTCCGTCTAACGCCAACCACGGTTGAATTTGCCGTGCCGATGGTTAACTGGATCGTCCAGAATCGACCGAAGGTCAAGACCGTCGCCATCATCACTCCGAACGACGAATCCGGTATGGACACAATGATCCAGAGTGCGGCCGCGTTCGCCAAGGCAGGCGTGAAGGTGTCAAGCGAACCCTACGAGCGCGGCGTCCAGGACTTCGTGCCCATCCTCACGAAGCTGCTGGCGGCGAAGCCGGACCTAATCGATACGGCCGGTGCACCCCAAGGCGACTCCGGTTCGATCATTAAGCAGGCACGCCAACTGGGTTACACAGGTCTGTTCTCGAAAGTAGGGGGGCCTGGCGCCGTCGAGATCATGCGAGTTGCAGGCGCAGCGAACGCCGAGGGCATGCTGTACTACAGCCCATGGGATCCCGAAGACAAGGCGATCGTCGATCTGTCGACACGGTTCGAGAGCAAGTACAAGCTGCCGTTCAATCCTCTTGGCATCTTCTTCTACGAAGGCGGCACAATGCTGCTGAAGGCGATGCAAGCGACCAACAGCGTGGATCCCGATGTGGTTCGCAAATATTTGGAGTCGCATCAGGACTATACGGGACTGCTTGGCCATTATGTTTGGGGCGGCCAGAAGACCTACGGAATCAACCACCAGTGGATCGCGCCGTTCTACATCGGTGAACTTCGGCAGGGCAAAGAGAAGATGCTCGTGAAGATCGAGCCGTAAAGCACCGTGCGTGGAGCCGAGGCCAGCCTTTGAGGGCGCCTCGCGTCACAGTCCTCAGTCTTCGGCGATATTCCAGTCTCGAAAGACGTCGCCAAGTTCTGTTGCTGTCTCCTGCACGGCCTCGGGTTCAACGGGCCCTTCGTCACTGGAAAAGCGCGGCGCCACCGAAGGCTGAACAACGCCTGCAGCTGAGACGATCGTGCGGCGGGCGACGATCTGCGGATGAGCGGCGGCCTCCTCCATCGAGAGAACTGGGGAGACGCAGCAGTCGAACATCTCGAGCGCCTCGCACCACACATCGCGTGATTTTTCCAGAAACCGAGAGGCCATCGCGGAACGGAGTTCCTCCCAATGCGATGGATCGACGCCGCGGCGCACCCAGGCCGCGTCGATATCCAGTCGCTCGAACAGGTTCGCCCGGAACTTCGGCTCCAGCGCAGCGACCGCGATCAGCCTGCCGTCGGCGCACGGGTAGATGTCGTAGTAGGGGGCACCCGAGTCGAGCGCGTTGGTGCCGCGAGGCCCGGGATGGAGCCCGGCAGCGTGCATGCCGAACATGGCCGTCATCAGGGACGATGCGCCGTCCACCATGGCCGCGTCGATCGTCATCCCAGCGCCGCCGCGCTGCACAGCGAGCAGGCCCGCCAACATTCCTGCAACCAGGTATAGGGCACCGCCTCCGAAATCGCCGACCAGGTTCAGTGGGGGCGAAGGAAGACATCCCCGTCGGCCGATGGCGTCGAGCGCGCCCGTCAATGCGATGTAGTTGAGATCGTGACCCGCAACTTGTGCGAGCGGGCCAGTTTGGCCCCAGCCGGTGACGCGTCCATAGACGAGTCGGGCATTTGATCGATGGCAGTCATCCGGGCCCAGTCCAAGCCGCTCCATGACTCCGGGCCTGAAACCCTCGATCAGCCCGTCGGCGTTAGCGACGAGTCGCTTGGCAGCGTGCAGGTCTGCATCGTCCTTGAGGTCCAATGCGACCCATGGGCGGCTTCGATTCAAGAGGTTGAAGCGGGCCGGGCGACGAAAGCCCGTTTCCACTGCCTCCCGTCGATCGATCCTGATGACTTTCGCCCCTAGCTCCGACAGTAGCATCCCGCACATCGGCGCGGGTCCGAGTCCGGCGAACTCGACGATGCGCAATCCGTCCAGCGGCCTCATCGAGGTTCTCCAGAATTGGCGGATGCAGTCACCTTGGCAGCCGCCAAAGCGTCGATGGCCTGCGCGTTGTAACCATGCTCGCGCAAGATCTCGGCCGTGTGTTGACCGAATAGCGGCGCCTGTCGGCTGGACATGGGCTGTGTGACCGACCATTGGCTCGGGAAGCGCATGGTGCGCACGAGGCCTTCGCTCGGATGGTCGACGAGCGAAAAGAATTTCGTGGCCTCGAGGTGTTGGTCGTGGAGCAGGTCGTCCAGCGTCTTCATGCGAGCATGAGGAATCCCACCGGCTTCGAACAGTTGGATCCATTCCGCGGTCGACTTTTCCTTCAGCAGCTCGGCTAGTTCGCCGTACAGGGCATCGATGTTGCGCGTGCGCGTGGCCATGTCCCTCAGGCGCGGGTCGTCGGCCGGACTACGCCCGGTCAACTCGTAGAACTTGCGCCATTGATCGTCCGTGTAGATCATCACGCAGATGAAGCCGTCGCGCGTGCCGAATGGCCTGCGATCGGTGGAGAGAGTGCGTGCATAGCCCATCGGACCAAGAGGGGGCTCGAACGTGTGTCCCGCGAGGTGGTCGCCAAGAACGAATTCGGCCATCGTCTCGAACATCGGAATGTCGACTCGTTGGCCCTCGCCTGTGCGAAGCTGATGGAAGAGCGCGCCGACGATCGCGCCGACAGCTGCGAAGGCGACGCCGCGATCGACAATCGCGGCGGGGACGTATCTTGGCTCGCCGCCGCCCGACACGCCTACCAGAGTGGGCAGCGCGACCTCGGCCTGGATCAGGTCGTCGTACGCCGGCTTGTCAGCATAGGGCCCGTCTTGGCCGAAGCCGAACAGGCCGGCGTACACGATGCGAGGATTCATCGCCGACACGTCCGCGTAAGCCAATCCAAGACGTCCCATCGCGTTCGGGCGCAGGTTGTAGACGAATGCATCCGCCGTCTCGATTAGCCGTGAGATGACCGCCCGTGCTTCCTTTCGTTTCAGATCGAGTGCGATAGAGCGTTTGCTGCGATTGACGTTCAGAAACAGCGCGCCCATTCCTGCGTGACGTGCATGGCCGGCCCCGCGCAACGGGTCGCCTTGCAGCGACTCGATCTTGATAATCTCGGCGCCCATGTCGCCCAGTATTTGGGTCGTATACGGACCCATCAAGGTATTCGACATGTCGATAATCTTGATTCCTGCCAACGGTCCCGTCATTCGGATCTCCTGAGAAATATTTCCTGTGCAGGTGTCCAACGCCAAATTGGAGATCGGATCAACCCGGCTGCTGGTCACGCGGGGAGGCGTCACGCCAGCGTCGCGGCCTTTTCAGGGCACCTGTTGCCACCCGATCGAACGGCGCGACGCTTAAAAAGTCAGCGATCTCATTGTGCGAAATCGAATCGAGGCTGGCTAATATCGGATGTAGGCGCCTCTGATACCAGTTGGCTATGGATGCACCCGCCGTGTCGGCGGGCACTGGCGCATGGCTCCTTTATCTGATATCCGCACCATATCAGTGGGCGGCAAGTCAGTATTAGACAACCCAAGTCCGACTTTTCATAATTCAGACGTCCTTAGTGCGCTTAGTACAGGGCGCGCGGCATCATTATCTGGAGACCTCAAATGGACAGTATCACGGTAACCCCGAGCAAGAATTCCTCGTTCGGCTGCCGCATGGATGGGATCGATATTTCCAAGGGAATCGATCCGGATACATACGCACAGATCGAGCGAGCACTTCACGATCACTTGGTGGTCTGCGTCTCAGGCGTTCCCTACGGTCCGGAGGAACTGATCGCGTTTGCGCAAAACTTCGGCGACCTCGAGATCAACGTGGCGAAGACCTTCCATCACGGCGCATTTCCGCAGGTGACCGTCCTGTCGAACCAGGTTGTCGATGGCAAGCCGCAAGGGTCGCCGGATGCCGGCCAGGTGTGGCACACCGACATGTCGTACAACAGGATCGCGGGTCGGGCAACGATCCTGCACGCTCATGAAGTGCCGTTCCGGGATGGCCGTGCATTGGGCGACACCGCGTTTCGCAACATGCATGCAGCTTACGAAGCACTGCCTTCGGACCTCAAGACGCGCCTCGCAGGACTCGAAGCACGTCACTCGTTTGAAAAAAACTGGACCCAGATGATCGGGAAGGGGTCGCCGCGACCAGCCTATACGAACGCGCAGCGACTGGAGAAACCGCCCGTCGTGCATCCGGTGTTCCTGCGCCATCCCTGGACTGGAAAGCTCGCCCTCTACGTCAATCGCGGCCTGACCGAGCAGATCCTTGGGATTCCGGAGGCAGAGAGCGACAAGTTCCTGCAAGGATTGTTCGACTTCCAGGAGGACCTGCGTTTTGCATTCGCTCACGAATGGCGCGTCGGCGATACGCTGATCTGGGACAACTGCGCAACGATCCATCTTGCGACCGGCGGTTATCCGCCGTCGCTGCCGCGCGTAATGATCCGCACCCAAGTTCTCGGCAACGAGGATCTCTATCGGCAAAGGAACGGCGCCAAGGGCGGCCGCGCGCTGGAACCGGTGCTGCAAAGCGCCTGATTGTGCGGAGCACAGTGCTCCGACCCGTCTCCCCTCGTCCGATCAGGAAGTCTCATGCCAGATATGTCATCCAGGAAATTCGCCCGCCGCTATGTCGAGCGGGGCAGCCTCAAGCAACGCATTCGAGCCGGCGAAATCCTCATCGGGAGCTTCGTGTTCATGCCGAGCCCGGCGGCGGTCGAGATCCTCGCGGAGGCGGGCCTTGATTTTCTCATCATCGACCAAGAGCATTCGCCGAAGAGTTGGGAGACTGTCGAGAACATGGTGCGCGCCGCAGAAATCTACGGCGTTCCCGCGCTCGTGCGGGTCCATGAGAACGATCCCAAAACCATTCTCCATGCGCTCGAAGTCGGTGCGGCAGGTGTTGCGATTCCGTTTGTGGAAGACGAGCACGAGGTGCGGGCTATCGTGCAGGCCGTCCGCTACGCTCCGGATGGGGCGCGAGGGACTTGCACCCAGACCCGGGCCGCGAGGCATGGCGCGTTTCGAAGTGAGTTCATTGCCTACGCGGCCGAGCGGAACGACGAAACGGTAATCATTGGCCTGATCGAGAGTGCCCGAGCTGTCGCCAATATTGACGCGATCCTGTCGGTACCAAACGGCCTCGACTGTGTCTTGCTAGGACGTGCGGACATCGCTTCTGACCTGGGCAAGCCGGGGCAATCCTCGGCGCCAGAGGTGGTCGCAGCCACCGAAAAAGTGCTTGCGTCCATCCGGGCAGCTGACAACGGGGTCGCGGCGGCGATGGCCATCTACGGCGCTGGTGACGTGGCCCACTGGCG
>FSUN01000161.1_pt1 | contig 8357 bp, 6 predicted proteins | sample 1637451 | NCBI WGS metagenome assembly FSUN01 (sample SAMEA3914816, study PRJEB12502) | metagenome | biome: forest; material: soil | place: USA | collected 2011-09-16 | depth 0.3 m
GGCGTGCTTCTGGCCGGCACTGAGAGCGCGCAGCCCGATGGCGCACCCGAAGTCGAGTTGCGCGAGTTGGGATGGTCACTGGCAAAGAGCCTTATCGAGCCGAATTACCTGCGGCTCTACCGAGCCATCGTGGCCGAGGCCGAGCGTCTTCCGGAACTCGGCCCAGCGTTTTACGAGAACGGCGCAAAAGTCGTGCGTGCCTTCGCCGCCAAAATTCTGCGAAGGCGATTTGACGAATCGACTGCTGCATTGCGGTCAGCAACGTTCGTTCAGTTGGTGCTCGGCGACGCGTATTTGGAACTTAGCCTTGGCTACGCAGTGCCCGATGTCGAAGTGCGCTTTGGGCTGCAGATCGATGAAGCGGTGGCGGCCGCACTTCGTTGAGGAACGGAGCTTCGAGCTCCGAACTGCATCTGTGGGAATCGCCTCTGACCGAGTGAAGCCCGAGATCTCGATTGGTGCGAGTCCGGCCTGTCAGCGGGTGGGGCGCGAGGCTCGAAGCCAGCGGAACTGGAGCGCAGGCAGAGGGCGTCAATGACGCCGGCCACGGTCTCGTGCCCAGCGCGTTGGACGCTCGCCATTGGCGGGTGCCGGGTTTTGCTCGCTGTCGGCCTCCTGAGGCTGCCGGACGGTCCAGCACTCCCGACGTTGCTCGACATATGGCTGGATGTAGGGGGAAAAGGTGCTCTCGGTAAGCTGGTTTCTCTGCGACTTGCGTGCGCTCGCGGCCAAGTTCGGTTCGTGTCCTGGACGTTGTCGCCGCTTGCTCGCTCGAGGCCCGTCGCGGCCTGGTTTAGAGCCGAGTCGATAGGGGCCTTGCGTTCAGCTCAGGCATCGCTGGACAGCAGATGCTCACGCAGCAGCCTGGCCGGCGGCGCGAGCTCGGTGTCGGCCCGACTCGCCAACAGGAGTTGACGCTGCGCCCAGTCGTCCTCGAGGCGAAGGGTCTTGAGGCGCAGTGTCGAGATCTGTGACTTGCACGCAGCTATCGGCACGACGCCGACTCCCAAACCCACGGCGATCATGTGGCACATCGCATCGAAGCTGCGGACCTGGACCCGGATCCTGAGCCTATGGGCGGCCTTCTCGGCTTCCCGCAGCACGAGTTCCAGCAGCGAACTTCCGCGATTCAATCCAACGAAGTCGAAGGGTAGGCAATCAACGAAACGCGTCTTGCGCTTGCGGGCAAGCGGGTGGCCGTCGGGGCACACGATCACAAGCTCGTCGCGGCGATACGGGACGACATCCAGCGAGCCATGCGGCGTACCCTCGGCGAACACACCAATATCGGCCACGCCGTCCGAAAGCGCGCGCACGATGTCGCCGCTCAATTGCTCCTCGACTTCGACCTTGATGTCCGCGTGGAGGAGCAGAAAGCTGCTGAGCGAGGTCGGGAGGAATTCGGTGAGCGCGGACATGTTCGCCCACAAGCGAACATGGCCCTTGATACCTTGCGCGTAGTCCCGCAGTTCGCTGCTGAAGTGCTCGAGGCCCTGGAACAGTCGCAGCGAGTGCTGCAGCGCGGCGTGCCCCGCCGGGGTGAGCACGACCCCCTGGGCAGATCGTTCGAGCAGAAGGGTGCCGAACGCAGCTTCCATGTCGGCCAGGCGACGACTGGCCGCAGAGAGTGCCAAGTGGTTGGCCTGGGCACCCTTCGTGATGCTGCCGGTGTGGGCGACAGAGCAGAACAGACGCAGGGACACGAAGTCAATGCGTGCGGGATTGATGAGCTGAACCATCAGGGGATTCTACGGACTTCGCGTTTTGCGAACTCCCCCTGCCCAGCGAGCAATTCCGCTGGTGACGAAGGCGGCCTAGAGTGAATCTCATCGCAAACGGGGCAGTCGATGGAAGCACTCAAAGGCATCAAGGTTCTCGAGATGGGACAACTCATCGCGGGACCGTTCGCGGGCAAGACCCTGGCCGAGTTCGGGGCCGACGTCCTCAAGATCGAACCCCCGGGGACGGGAGATCCGCTGCGCAAATGGCGACTGCTCCGAGATGGCACGTCGGTCTGGTGGGAAGTCCAGTCGCGCAACAAGCGATCTGTCGAGCTCGATCTGCGAACCGAGGATGGTCAGGCAATGGTCAGGCGCCTGGCCGGCGAGGCCGACGTCCTCATCGAAAACTTCAAGCCTGGGACGCTCGAGGCGTGGGGACTCGGATGGGACGAACTCCACAAGTTGAACCCGCGCCTGGTCATGCTTCGCATTTCCGGCTACGGCCAGACGGGCCCGTACCGGAATAAACCCGGGTTCGGTGTCCTCGGCGAAGCCATGGGCGGCCTGCGCTACCTCACCGGAGAATCAGGCCGCGTGCCCGTGCGGGTTGGCGTCTCGATCGGCGACACCTTGTCGGCGCTGCATGGCGTCATCGGCGTCCTGATGGCGCTCTACCACCGCGATGTCGGCCAAGGGGTGGGGCAGATGATCGATGTCGCGCTGTTCGAGAGCGTGTTCAACGTCATGGAGAGCCTGCTGCCCGAATTCGACGCGTTCGGCGTCGTGCGCGAGCGCTCCGGCAGCGCGTTGCCCGGTATCGCGCCAACGAACGCTTATTGCTGCGGGGACGGCAAGTACGCCCTCATCGCAGGCAACGGCGACAGCATCTTCAAGCGGCTGATGGCCGTCATCGCGCGCGAGGATCTGGCGACAGACCCAGGACTGGCGCAAAACGACGGCCGAGTAGCACGGGCGGAAGAACTTGACCAGGCGATTGGTGCATGGACGCGAACGATGCCTCTCGACGAGGCGCTGCGTCAGCTGGACGAGGCGCGGGTACCGGCCGGCCCGATCTATTCGGTGGAGGACATCGCGCGAGATCCACAGTACCTCGCTCGGGAAATGATCCTCGACGTGAAGGGCGCAGACGGCACGCCGCTGAAAGTGCCCGGCATCGTCCCGAAGATGAGTGCGACTCCGGGGGCAGTGCGCCACCCCGCACCGACGCTCGGGCAGCACACGGCTGAAGTGATGCGCTCGAACGGATGGCCGGCGCGGAACTGACAAGAAGGAATCAAGACATGCGGCAGACCAGCAACATCAAGATCGAAGTCAACGAGGTCGGCACGCGCGACGGGTTGCAGATCGAACCTACGTTCATTCCTACCGAAGACAAGGTGGCTCTCGTCAACCTGCTGAGCCGCCTGGGCTACAGCAAGATCGAGGTGACTTCCTTCACGTCGGCGCAGGCCATTCCCGCGCTTCGCGATGCGGAGGCAGTGATGAAGCAGATCGATCGCGTGCCTCACGTGACGTACACCGCGCTCGTCCCGAATGCGCGGGGTGCCGAGAGGGCCATCGAATCCCGCGTCGACGAGTTCAACCTGGTGATGTCGGTCAGTGAGACGCACAACCTGACCAACCTGCGCATGACCCGTGAGCAGTCGGCGCTCCAGTTGGAAGACGTACTGGCGATCGGCAAGTCCAACGGGACGCCGTCCAACGTGTCTCTCTCCTGTGTGTTCGGTTGCCCGATGGAAGGCGAGGTCGCTCTCGACGAGGTACTTCGACGCGTCGAGCGCTTCGCCCACGCGGGTGCCATCGGCATCACGCTGTGCGACACGACGGGCATGGCTTATCCCAATCAGGTCGAGCTCATCTGCCGCACGGCGCTGGAGCGCTTTCCGGGGCTCGATTTCACTGCACACTTCCACGACACGCGCGGAATGGGGCTTGCCAATACGCTCGCGGCGATCGAAGCCGGCGTGCGCTACTTCGACATGTCGCTCGGCGGGCTGGGCGGCTGCCCCTATGCGCCCGGTGCCTCCGGGAACGTGGCCACAGAAGACGTCGTCCACATGCTCGAGTGCATGGGCTACCGAACCGGCATCGACCTGGAAGGCGTCCTTCACGCCGCCGGGATCCTGGAAGGTCTCGTAGGGCATGAGTTGCCGGGGCAGGTATTTCGCGCCGGCCCCCGGCTCAAGCGGCACGCCGTACCGGCTGACTTCGAAGAGATCCGGGCGAGGGCGCTGGCTCGCCAGGCGACAGGCGTCGCCAAGTGACTCTCCGCGCCCCCATGCAACTTACCGACTGAACGCGACAACAAGCATGAGCCACACACTTCTCATCGATCATCTCGACCACTTGGTACTCACGACTTCCGACGAGGTGGCCTGTGTGCACTTCTACAGCGAGGTGCTGGGAATGCGCCTCGAAGCCTTCGTGGGCGGTACGCCCCCGGTGGAACGCAAGGCGTTCAAGTTCGGGAACCAGAAGATCAACTTGCACGTCAAGGGGCGCGAATTCGAGCCCAAGGCGCATCTTCCCGTGCCAGGGGCCCTGGATCTCTGCTTCATCGCCGCCGTTCCGCTCGAGGTCGTCATCGAGCGTCTGAATGCGATGCGGGTCCCGATCGTCGAGGGGCCGGTTCTGAGGACCGGGGCGACCAGCCGCATCCGTTCGGTCTACGTGCGCGATCCGGACCTCAACCTGATCGAGATCTCGGAGATCGCCTTGTGACCCGGCGACCGATCGTTGTCGCTTTCCTCGATGCCGCGTCACTGGCTCGCCCGCTGGTGTTCGACGGCGCTGGGAACATAGACTACCGTGCGTTCGATTCGACCACGCCGGACGACGTACCACAGCGCGTCGCCGAAGCCGACGTGGTGGTTGTCAACAAGGTGCGCCTGAGCGCTGCGAACATCGCGTCCGCCTCCAGGCTGAAGTTGATCTGCGTCGCAGCCGCGGGCACGGACAACGTGGATATCGAAGCGGCGCGTGTACGCGGGATCCCGGTTCGCAATGCGCCGGACTACGGCAGCCATTCGGTTGCCGAACACGTGGTTGCCGTGGCACTGGCACTTCGGCGCCACCTTGCCACTTATTCGCGCGCTGCAGTGGATGGCCGATGGTCGGCCTCGGAGCACTTCTGCTGGCATGGCCCCACGATCGGCGATATTGGCGGGGCGACGATGGGCATCGTCGGGCGAGGGCGCATCGGCGAGGCCACGGCGCGGCTTGCGCGGGGACTCGGCATGCGGGTTGTCTTCGCCGCGCATCCAGAATCCGCAGGAGCGGGGGATGAGATGCCGCTGGAGGTACTGCTCGCCGAAGCGGACATCGTGAGCCTGCACGTGCCGCTTACGCCGGAGACGCAAGGACTGATCGACGCCAGACGCCTGGCCCTCATGAAGTCGACGGCGTTGCTCGTCAATACGGCTCGAGGCGCGCTCGTCAACGTCCCTGACCTCTTGCAGGCATTGCGCACCGGCCAGATCGGGGGGGCGGCGCTCGACGTGCTCGCATTCGAGCCTCCGCCCGCCGATGCACCGGTACTCCATGCCGACCTGCCAAATCTTCTGCTCACGCCGCATGTGGCGTGGGCGAGCGAGTCGGCGCAGGCACGACTGGCGGAGATGGTCAGTGATGCGGTGTGCGGGTTCGCGCGCACGCTCGATCAGTGAATCGTCCAGATCGCGCCATATGAAGACCAGACAGAACGATATGGAGGCAATCAGCATGTCGAGTCGAATTCGCCCGCCTGGGAGTCTTGTCGCGGGAGGCGCTGGACGTCATTCGACGGTATGGGCGCCCCGACTCGGTCTGGATGCCGCAGAGAGCCTTGCTGCACATGGACTCCGGCACGTTTTCCAGCGCTTGGGAACGCACGTCGCCTGCGGCCGACCTAAACCAATGTGAACGACCTCCGGGCCTTCCTGGTACTACCCGGCTGATCCCTCTCCCGTTTCAAATTTCACAACAGACAGGACGTCGATACGTCTGCGCTCCATCTGCGAGGGTGGGGCGGACGAGCCAGCCGAACCTGCCACACCGATGGAGACAATCATGAACGACATCTCGCTTCCAGCCCCTCGTCAGACAATCGAGGAGGCGACACCGCGCCGCAAGCGCTGGTACAAGCGTCTCTACGTGCAGGTGATGCTGGCCGTGGTGACCGGCATCCTGGTCGGACATTTCTATCCCTCGCTCGGCGAGTCAATGAAGCCCTTGGGCGACACCTTCCTGAAGGCGGTCAAACTCATCATCGCGCCCCTCGTGTTCTGCTCGATCGTGCACGGCATCGCAAGTATGAGCGATCTACGGGCTGTCGGGCGCATCGGGATCAAGGCTCTTGTGTACTTCGAGGTCATGACCACCCTGGCGCTCGTGATCGGTCTCCTGATGGTCAATCTGCTGAAGCCGGGCGACGGCATGCACATCGCGGCGAGCTCGATCGACCCATCCGGGATCGCGACATACACCAAGGCCGCCCACGAGCAGACGGTGGTCGCCTATCTGACGCACATCGTTCCGAACACCATGGTCGGGGCGCTGGCCGAAGGCGATCTGCTCCAGGTGCTCTTCGTCGCAATCCTGTTCGCGTTCTCACTCCAATTGCTGGGACCACGCGGAAAGCCGGTGATCGACGTGATCGACGCGTGTTCGGCGGCCCTGTTCAACATGGTGCGACTGGTGATGTACGCCTCACCCATTGGCGCCTTCGGAGCGATGGCCTTCACGATCGGCAAGTTCGGCGCTGGCTCGCTCGCGTCGTACGGCAGCCTGCTGTTTACCTACTATCTGACGGCAGTGCTCTTCGTGGTCGTCGTCCTGGGTCTGGTTTGCAGATTCGCGGGCTTCAGCCTCTTCAGATTCTTGCGATACATCAAGGAAGAGTTGTTCATTGTCCTGGGGACATCGTCATCCGAGTCAGTCCTGCCGCGCCTGATGGAAAAGCTGGAACGCCTCGGATGCCGCAAGTCCGTCGTTGGCTTGGTCGTTCCTGCGGGTTACTCGTTCAACCTCGACGGCAGTTGCCTGAACATGACTATCCTGGCGATCTTCATTGCGCAGGCAACCGATACGCCGATGTCGCTCGTCCAGCAGGTGACGCTGATGGCGGTACTGCTGCTGACATCGAAAGGCGCGGCCAGCGTAAGCGGCGGCGCATTCATCGTCCTGGCCGCAACGCTGAGCTCGATGCCGGGCTTCCCGGTCGCTGGGTTGGTGCTGGTGCTGGGGGTGTACCGCTTCATCTCGGAGGGTGGTGCCCTGGTCAATGTGATTGGCAACGGCATCGCCACGCTGGTCGTGGCGAAGTGGGACAAGGCTCTGGACACTGACCAAATGCACAAGGAACTTGCAGGTACTCGTCTTGAATCGACGCCCTGAACCGACACGGTGTCCGCGATTTCAATTGCCGCTTTGCTCTCATCGTGCCGCAGCATGTTCGTACGCGCTGAAGCCGCTTGCGCTGGCGTGGACAAACGAATGCAGGTGATTCGGCAAGCGAGTGTCCCTTGATGAAGCTGTCCAGTTGTTGCGCAGCCAGGCGTTTTCTGCAGATGTACTGCGCATAATGTGCGTTATGTAAACTAAAGCACCGGATACGGAAAGCCGCAAAGGCCTCCTAGTCGTTGGCTGCGGAAGCATTTCACTTCGCACAATGTGATGTAGCGCTGCGCCTCGGCCCCGCTGCTGTAGGCCTGAAAGGCAAACTTGGCTCGTTGGCCATGGCGACCGTCTCGCGCCGGCGGAGCGTGCTGTCGAAGGTTCACCAGATCAAGGCGCTACCGAACCCTTGCCGGGGTCCGCCAGTTCAGGGGCTCCTGTCGAAAGCGCGACGTGCATACGTTGAGCGCGGCGTCACGCAAGACAAGAAGCCGGCGCTGACGCGGGAGTTCCTCGAAGCCATGCTCGCGACCTGCGACGACTCGTTGCGAGGCACGCGTGACCGCGCCCTCCTCCTCTTCGCCTGGACGTGGCGAAAGTCGGCGAGCAAGCCTACGTATTCGCGCTCGCATATTCAAAGACGAACCAGGCGGGCATGTGCTGCCGAAGCACTCGAGGCTTGCTCCATGCGAGCGGCGTTCGGTCGAGCGCGATCTTTCCTCAGGCTGCGAACGGCCGTTTGGGCAATTCGACGTCAACGGCGATGCCACGGCCGGAATCGGGGGTACGCAGCGAGACCCGGCCACCCAATCGCGCGGTGAACTCCTTCACGATCGCCAGCCCCAACCCGCAGCCATCGGATAGTCGGTCGTCGATGCGATAGAACCGTTCGAACACGCGCTGACGCTCTTCGAGGGGGATGCCGGGACCATCGTCCTCGACGGTCACCATGACGTTCCCCGCGTTGGCCGCGATACGCGTGGTGACGATGCCGCCTTCGTGTGCATACCGGATCGCGTTGTCGACCAGATTCATGACGATCTCGCGCAACGAAACCGCGTCTGCCGCCACCGCGAGCTCCGCCTGGTCTGATTCCAGGCCCAGGTCGATGCCTTTCGCTTGCGCGCGACCGGCCATGTCTTCGAGCACCTGCCGAACGATCTCGTCGAGCGGCTGGGTCGGGCCGCGCAGATCCGCCGGCCCGTGCACCTCGGCCGCGGAAAGCATCAGCAACTGGTTGAC
>FSUN01000141.1_pt1 | contig 8221 bp, 5 predicted proteins | sample 1637451 | NCBI WGS metagenome assembly FSUN01 (sample SAMEA3914816, study PRJEB12502) | metagenome | biome: forest; material: soil | place: USA | collected 2011-09-16 | depth 0.3 m
GCCGATGCCGGAGGCCTGTCCGTGGATCCTGATGTCGACTCCTACAACCTCCAGGCAGTCGCCGACGACGCGGCTCCGCAAGCGATCGAGGCGCTGTCCCACGCCATCGCCGTGGGGGCCCAGTATCAAGCCAAGGCGGCCGCGCCCGAAGCGATGGGCGCACATCAGCTGTTTGGCCTGACCTACTGGGCTGCCAGACACCTGCAGGCCATCGACGCCATGCTGGTGCGTGTCAAGGAAGTGTCGCCCGCCGAGGCTGCTCGCATCGACGCGAAGGCTTCCATGGAAAAGGTCTGGGACTTCGCGGGCAGTGCCAACGAGTCCTGGTTCGGCGAGAAATTCGCCGGCGCCTCCCCTGAGCTGCGAGGCAAGGCCGATGCGGCGCTGCAGGCGCTCGGGTCGATCCAGGCACAAGCGCGGGCTGTGCTGAGGGAGGATCTCGACCGTCGCATCGCGCGGATCGATCGCATGCGCGAGATGATCACCGCAGTGATGATCGGCGCGCTGGCCCTGGCCGCCTACTTCTTCTATTCGTTCTTCATCGTGATGAGCGGCGGCTTGGGCGAGGTGCGCAGGCACCTCGTCGCGATGACGAAGGGCGACCTGACGACGACCCCGCAGCCCTGGGGAAGCGACGAGGCCGCGATCCTGATGCTGGAACTGCGAAGCATGCAGGGATCGCTCCGCTCGATCGTCGAGCGAGTGCGCGAGTCCTCGACGTCGATGGTCGATGCGAGTGGCGACATCGCTGCTGCGTCGCGGAACCTGTCTTCACGCTCCGAGGCGTCCGCAGCCAACCTGCTCAAGAGCGCTTCGTCGATGGAACAAATGTCGGCGGCAGTCACTGCGACCGCGGAGAACGCTCGCCTGGCCGCATCTGCAGCGCAAGGCAACGCCCAGGTGGCCGAGCGGGGTGGGCGCGTCATCGAGCAGGTCGTCGCCACCATGCAGGACATCCAGGCATCGTCGCGACACATCGGCGAGATCGTGGGCGTCATCGACGGCATCGCGTTCCAGACCAACATCCTCGCGCTCAACGCGGCCGTGGAAGCGGCACGGGCCGGCGAGCAGGGGCGTGGATTTGCGGTGGTGGCTTCCGAGGTGCGCACACTTGCACAGCGCAGCGCAGCCGCGGCACGCGAGATCAAGACGCTGATCGGAAAGAGTGTCGACAAGGTCGACACGGGAACACAAGTGGTCCAGGGCGCTGGCGCCACGATGCTGGAACTCGTAGCGAACGCCAGGAAGATGGACCACCTGTTGTCGGAGATCTCGCAGGCCTCCGCGGAGCAGAGCGGCGGCGTGGCACAGGTCACGCAGGCCGTCCAGGAGCTCGATCGTGCGACGCACCAGAACGCGGCGCTGGTGCAGGAGACGGCGGCATCAGCGCAGTCGCTGCGCGATCGTGCGGTCGATCTCGCCGGCGAGGTGGCGCGATTCAGGCTCGCCGCGGATTGACCCCTCATCCACACGTCGGGCGAATGAAACGCGACGTGATCTAACCTCGTTCTCTGCACGCACGGAATCTGTCGCGCTAGGGTCGCAGCAAGCGCCGCCGAAGTGGAGGGGCGGCCTCAAATCTGAAGTGCAACACCCCATAGCGTAAGGTGTTCGCATGCAAGAACAGAAGAAGTATCAGCAGCTTTAGCCGGAAGATCGAATGACGCTCGCAAGCATGACCCAACAAGGCTCCAGGGTGTGGGCTTCAATTTCGATCAACGATCGCTGCCACGAGCGATGGGAACTTGCGCGTATCGATCGGCTTGGCGATAAAACCATCGCATCCGGCCTCAAGTGCGCGCCGCTCGTCAGTGGCCATCGCAAAGGCCGATACAGCGATGATGCGGATATCGGCGGTCGATGCGTTTGACTTCAGGCGCCGCGCCAGTTCCAGGCCGCTCACACCGGGCAACTGGATGTCCGTCAGGATGAGTCTTGGCTTGCTCTGGGCTATCGACGAAAGCGCATCTTCTGCATCAGCGGCGGATCTCACCTCGTAGCCGTTCACCCTCAATAAATGCTCGAGCAGTGCGACATTGGCCGGAGCATCGTCAACGATCAATACGGTACAAGGCGTGGTCATGTCCGATCCTCTTTTTTGTCGTTGCGTCGGAGGACGACAGAGAAAACGCTCCCTTCACCGGTCACGCTCCGAACGGCGACTGAGCCTCCCTGTGCTTCGACGAGACGCTTGGTCAAAGCAAGGCCGAGACCCGTACCGGGGTGGAACTTCCCCGTTGAAGCCCGTACCTGGTGGAATTCGGAGAACAGCTTGTCGATGTCCTCGGGCCTGATGCCCGCCCCCGTGTCCTCGACTTCCAATCGAAACCACGTTTCGTCCAGCGCCGTTGCCCGCACTGCAACGCTCCCCCCGCTCGATGTGAACTTCATGGCGTTGGACAGGTAGTTGTAGAGCACCTGCTTGAATCGATCAGGATCGATCCACACCGAAGCCAGTTGCGTGTCCACGTGAACCTGGAGTTGGATAAGCTTTGCTGCAAATCCTCCGTGCATGATGTCCAACACCTCGTTGACGAGCGGCTCCAACGCCACCGTCTCGCAGTGGAACTCCACCTTGCCCGCTTCGACCTTGGCCAAGTCGAGCACGTCGTTGATCAATTGAAGCAAGTGCCTCGCGCTGGACAGGATGTGCCCGACGAATGTGTGGTGGGCCGGCGACGCTGGATCCACCTTGCCATCGAAGATCAGCTCGGAGAAGCCGATGATCGCGTTCAGCGGTGTACGCAACTCATGTGACATGTTGGCGATGAACTCGCTCTTGAGGCGGCTTCCCTCGAGAATGCGCCTGTTCTCGCGCTCGAGCTCGGCACTGCGGATACTGAGTTCCAGCTCACGCCGGCGCGCTTCCACCTCGTGTGCGCGAACAACCGCATGGTCGATCGCCCGACTCAAGGTTCGAGAACGCACCTCTTGTTTCGACAGGTAGTCCTGTGCGCCAGCAGCAATGCAGGACATGGCCAGATCATCGTCGTCCAGCCCGGTCAGCACGACAATGGGCACATCGTGCGCCTTTGCACGTACCGCGACGACGCATTCGACGCCGGAGCCGTCAGGCAGACGCAGATCCAGAAGCACGACTTCGAAAGGAATCTGCCGACGCAGTACCGCAATCGCTTCAGACAGGTTGAGGACATGGGTCACCTGCGTCGGCGGGGAGTGCAACCCGTCAGTCAGCAAATCCCGGATGTAGTCCGCGTCGCCTGGGTTGTCTTCGACCAGAAGTATCGAGCGAGGTAAGTCAACGGGTGCGTTCATGGCAATTTCACCACCGCGAACCAGAAGCCATCGACAGCGCGAACGATAGCCTGGAACGCGTCCAGCCCCACCGGTTTTGTCACATAGCAGTTGGCGCCCAGTTCGTAGCTCTTGGCAACATCCTGCTCGGCGTCGGACGAGGTCAGAATGACGACCGGAATCGCGCGCAGCGATGCGTGCTGCTTGATTTGTGCCAGTACTTCGCGTCCCCCCATCTTGGGCAAATTCAGGTCAAGCAGGATCAAATCCGGCAGCTCCGCGGCGACGTAGGGCGGGCGCCGAAACAGCCGGTCAAGTGCCTGCACGCCGTCGATGGCGATGTCGATCTCGACATGAAGGCGGCATTCCTCGAGCGTTTCCTTCGTCAGGTCGGCGTCGCCCGGGTTGTCCTCGACCAGGAGGACGCGAATAGACCTGCTCATGTTGATCTGCCTTTCTCGGCGGCGGCGGCGGGGGCGAGGAGGCTCGCGCAGGATGAAGCGTCGGACAGGTCGTACTCAGTCATCCCAGCGATTCCGTCGGGGCTGCGTGCAGCGTGAAGAGAAAGGTCGTGCCGGCACCCGCCTTCGATTCAACCCGGATCGCGCCTCCATGGCGTTCGACGATGCGCTTGGCAATGGCCAGTCCGATGCCGCTGCCGTCATATTTCCCAAGTTCGTGCAGACGCTGGAACATCTGGAAGATGCGATCGGCGTATTGCATGTCGATTCCGATACCGTTGTCTGCCACGGAGAACAACCAACGCGAGCCCTGCGCGACCGCATTGACGGCAATGTGCGGCGACCTGTCGCTGCGGAACTTGATGGCGTTGCTCAACAGGTTTTGCAGCAACTGATGCAGTTGCACTTCGTCGGCCAGAACGGCAGGCAATGCACCGTGCACGATCGTGGCATCGCTTTCGCGGATCAAGCGCTGTAGTGATTGCACGACCGATGACAGCACATGCTCGCTCTGAACAGGAGACAGCGGCTTGCCCTGCGAGCCCACGCGCGAGTAGGTCAGCAGGTCGGCGACCAGCCGCTGCATCCGCCGGGCACCGTCGGACGCATAGTGGATGTACTTGTCGGCTCTTTCGTCTAGTTGACCCCGGTAGCGCTGCGCCAAGAGCTCCGTGTAGTTGGCGACCATGCGCAGCGGTTCTTGCAAGTCGTGAGAAGCGACGTAGGCAAACTGCTCCAGTTCGGCATTGCTTCGGCGCAACTCGTCCTCGTTGCGCTTGCGCTCGGTGATGTCGATGATGGACGCCAGAACGAAGCGGCCGTCACCGGTCTCGAGCGGATTGAGGCCGATCTCGATGGGTACCTCGGAACCATCCTTGCGCAACCCGTAGAGTTCACGGCCTGCCCCCATCGTTCGAGCCTCCGGCCGGTAGGCGAATCCTTGGACATGGCCTGGATGCCCCGCGCGGTAGCGTTCCGGCACCAAGGTCTCGATCAGTTGGCCAACAAGTTCATCTCGCCTATGGCCGAACAACTCCTCGGCGCGGCGATTGACCAAGCAGATGCGGCGCTGGTCGTCGATCATGATCATCGCGTTCGGAGCGGCTTCGACGACGAGTTGGAAGCGCTCCTGCGCTCGTTTGCGTTCCGTGATGTCGATGATCGAGGCGAGCGTAAAGAGCCCCTCCGGCGTTTCGATCGGGCTCAGCCCGATCTCCACCGGGATCTCCGTACCGTCCTTCTTAAGTGCAAATAATTCGCGCCCAGATCCCATCGCGCGAGCTTCGGGTCGCTCGAAAAACCCGCGAACATGTTCGGGATGAGCGGCGCGATAGCGCTTCGGAATCAACATCTCGATCGCTTGACCGACGAACTCTTCACGCTGGCGACCGAACAACTCTTCGGCCCTGCGATTGACTAGCGTGATCAGTCGCTGGCGATCGACGAGAACGATGGCGTTGGGCGCGGATTCGACGATGGCACGGAACCGCGCAGCGTCGCCCGCAGCGGCTGAAGATTCACCGAGACTGCCTGGCGGCGAGGCATTTTTCATGGCGGCATCGACGCCGTGATTCTTTGCGGTAGCCTGGATGATGCGCTGCCGCCCGCGCGCGCGGACTGCCCAGACCCGGTCGGCCGTCCCTGGCTTTTCATTGACGCTCCCTGCGCTGCGCCGCATGTTCGCGACGGGTACTGCTCACGGCGGCCCGGCTTTGATGCAACCCAAGCTCGTGTCGGTGTCGGCATTTCGCAGATTATGAGCACTGCGGCCGCGTTCCATGGGAAAGGCCATATACGGTATGTATGTATGCCCGGCCATGTCGACCAACCGCCAAGGATCGGCGCACTCCATTGGGTGGTTAGGAGCCCGTCAATGTTCCGTTTCGCGACAGCACAGGCAAGCGACTCTTCATATCGCTGTATTCGAGCGAGGATGGGATCGAAGGGGCAGATGAGCCATAAGTTTCCCTGCGAACAGTAGGGGTACTGCCGCCGACCAAGAAGGGAACCTTGTGCGACTTTTGACTGTGCCGCTGGACGCCCATCGGGCATCCGGGCTTTGGCCCCAAGTTCGGCTAGCGCAAGTGGTTGTGGATACAGCTCCTGAAAGCGACTCATTTGGGCGTCCGCACCAATGGATGTCCGCAGCGGCTGCCGTGGAAGCAGCGCCGGGCCGAGGGCTTGGCAAAAGTGCGTCCACAAGGCGGCGTTTCCAAAGCGTGAGCTATACCCTGTGGCCCACGTTAGAAAGTAGTTTGAGCTCGAAAAGCCGATATCCTGAGTCGACCCGAGGTACATGGCGTCACGCCGCTGGCCGTGACCAGCTCGCCTAATGGGTGGTCAGGGAGAAAAATGACGCTAACTTGGCGCTTGGTGGACTGGCCGATGCGCCTGAAGATGGCTGCGCTGCTGGTCGCAGCGTCGTTGCTTCCGCTCGCGATTTCTGCCTACGTCGATACGAGGGAGGCGCAGGACAGACTGCGCTCGAGCATGCAGGATCTGCTGCAGGCTCGAGGCGATCAAATCGCGCGCGAACTCGATGGCTTTCATAGAGGATACCGCCGGGCCGTTGATCGACTCGCGCTCTTTCCCGACGTCAAGGCGTATTGCGCTGTCGGAGCCATCCACAACCCGGTCCTTGACGCCGAGGTGAGCGGAATCCTCGGGGCCTACACAGCCGGCGAACCCAATACGCGAGGTGCTGCGTTACTGGACCGTACCGGGCGTGTCGTGATCGGTACCGAGGCCGCGTTGATCGGCGTGGACGTGTCGAGTCAATCGCACGTGCGGGCGGCCTTACAAGGCAGTCGCGTGGTGTCCGACGTCTTTCTTGCCGGGATTCAAGTGGGCGAAGTCCCAACTATCGCGTACTTGACACCCGTCATAGGCCCTGACGGGCAGACTGCCTGCGTGGCCGCGGTGTGGGTGCGCGCAGTTGCACTGTGGAATGCGGTCAAGGCTTCGAACGCGCTGGCCGGACCAAACAGCTTTGCGGTGTTGTTCGATCAGCAGGGTATTCGCATCGCCCACACCTACAGCGACGAGATCGTCTTTCATCCGGGAGGCCGATTGGATGCGGCGACGATCGACGCGTTGGTCGCCGAGCGGCGCTTCGGTAGTCGCACGAGGGCGCTGCTCGAAGATGTCCGCGCGTTTCCGGAGCAGTTTGACCGTTCCCGTTCAGCGGCGCCCGCCGCATCCACGTTTCGTGGATTCGCGCCGGTCAATCAGACGTGGAACTACGGCGTCGCGCGCCGCCTCGGGACCGTTCCGTGGACCGTCTTCTACATGATTCCCGAAACTGCATTCGATGCGCAATTGTCACGCCTGACACGAGAGAAGGCATTGCTTGCGGTGGCCATGATGGCCGCTGCCCTGGCGGCGGGCCTCCTGTTGTCGGTCGGTACCCTCAGGCAGATCCGATCGCTGTCGACCGCCACGACCGCACTCGCGCGCGGCGACCTGGGCGCGCGCGTCCCGACTCGGGGGGCCGACGAGCTCGGACAACTGGAATTCGGCTTCAACACCATGGCCGATCGAATCCAGGCGCAGGCCGCGAGCCTGCAGCAATCGCGCGACGAGCTGGAACTGCGCGTGCGGGAGCGCACGTCCGAGCTGGAGATCGAGATCGCCGAGCGCCGGCGCGCGGAAGAGGCCATTCGCGAAAGTCAGCAGCTCCTGCGGGCGATCATCGACAACTCCGTGGCCGTCATCTACGTGAAGGACCTGGAGGGGCGGTATCTGCTCGTGAACCGTCGGTTCTCCGAGCTATTTCACATCAGCAGCGAGGCCATCGCAGGAAAGTCGGATCACGAACTCTTCCCAGCGCAATTGGCAGATGCCTTCCGTGCGATGGATCAGCGTGTGGCCGCAGCCGACGCGTCAATCATCGAGGAGGAGGCGGTCCCGCACGACGACGGGCTGCACACCTATCTCTCTGTGAAATGTACGCTGCGGGACGCACGCGGCCTGGTTCACGGCATCTTCGGCATTTCGACGGACATCACCGAGCGCAAACGCGCAGACGAAGCGCTGCGCGCCAGCGAAGAGCGCACCCGCCTGATCATCGACACGGCCCTGGACGCCGTGATCACGATCGATCAAGCGGGCGTCATCACGGGCTGGAATTCGCAGTCCGAAGCTACCTTCGGCTGGACGAGGCACGAAGCGATCGGGCAATCGCTCGCGGAGGTGATCATTCCGCAGCGCTACCGCGACCGTCATCGACATGGTCTGGCTCGCTATCTCGCAACCGGCGAGGCAGTGGTGCTGAACAAGCGCGTTGAGTTGCACGCGCTCCGTAGCGATGGGCAGGAGTTTCCTGTCGAAATCGCCATCACCGCGATTCGAACCGATGGTTCGGTCGGATTCAGCGCGTTCGTACGCGACATCACCGACAGCAAACTGGCGCAATCGCGCCTGCAGGCTCAACTGGAGCGCCTGCAGCTTCTGGATCAGATCACTGCGGCGATTGGCGAGCGGCAGGATCTGCGCAGCATCTACCA
>FSUN01000085.1_pt1 | contig 7865 bp, 5 predicted proteins | sample 1637451 | NCBI WGS metagenome assembly FSUN01 (sample SAMEA3914816, study PRJEB12502) | metagenome | biome: forest; material: soil | place: USA | collected 2011-09-16 | depth 0.3 m
GATCGTATACAGTACACCGTATATATTGAAAGCAAAGTGCATGCCATGGCGAATGCGTCGATTCGCCTCCATTTCTGCATCGCGCAAGCAATGAAGCGCACGGTCTCGGCTGCACTGAAACGGATACACGGCGGGTCCAAAAAGCGCGACTGCCAAGCGGCTTCGGCGATGCGCGCACCAATCCGTGACGGTGTTGCGTCAATGCGGGGATGTCGATCGACCGGACTGCCGCGATATCGCATGGGCGCACCAATTCCGGGACGACCGCCGGCGCCAGGGACGCGCATCGAAGCAGGGCGAACCGCGGCGGAAAAGTGCGCCTACAGGCCGTCGGTGGGTGCGCGCCAGCGGCCTGCACGCGCGCCGTCGCACCGATCGCGATGAGCGTGTAGGTTCTCGCCACGTGCGCGGAGCCAGGAGCATCGGTCGCGGCAGTCGCGCTGTCATTCCAATCGAACGACAACCTTGTGCATCAATGGCATCGCGGACGCGGGGCGAGTCCAGTTCCATCGGCACAGCGGCCATCGCGCTGTCGTTGCCGCCGCCTCGGTGCCGGCGCCGGCGATCGCTGCTGTCGCCAACCCCGCGCACGAGGCGTCCTGCCATGCGAACAAAGCCCAGAAGTTCGGGAAAGCAGCTGAATGCAGCCAGCGAGCTGCGTTGACGGCCACAGCACGTTCGGCTCTCACTCGAATCGGCAATCAGAAGCGCATCGAGCCGGGGCGCGGCTGCAATGGCAGCCGCGCCTTGACGCTTCGCGATCAGTTCACCGGCACGATGCTCCACTGCTGCTGCCAACCGCCGCCGGAGGGCCATTGGAACAGCCACGAACCATTGTTGGACGCACTGTTGTTGTCCAGCGCCTCGCCACTCTGGCGGTTGACGATCTTGAAGTAGCCTGCGCCGACGTCGACGAAGTCCCATTGCTGCGATGTGGTGCCAGCCGACACACCCACCAGTACTTGCGCACCGTCGGCATAGGAAGCGGTGCCCAGCATCTTGCCGCCTCTGCGCGCCTTCAGCGTGAAATAGCCATCGGCATTCCCCGTGAACGACCATTGCTGAACGCGCGTGGCGGTGCCTGTGCCAGCGAGGAGATCCCATTGCTGCACGATCGTCGCATCCGATGTGCTGTCGTCACCGACTTGCAGCGCCTTGCCGCTCAGCCTGTTCACGATGCGGTAGTAGCGGCTCGGGTCCAGCAGGCCGCCGATTGCCGCCATGCCCGGCAATGCGACACCGCTGTCGTCATACAGCGTCTTCCAGCCCCAGCTCGATGTCTGGCCGGATACCCAGATCCACTCGGGTGCCCAGAACACGACGCCCAGGCCACGCCCCTGCGGCAAGTTGCGGACATGGGTCACGAGGTCGATCAGGAACTGGCGCTGACCCGCAGGCGTGATCGGATGGGTGATCCAATCGCCGCTCCAGGTCCCCTCGAACGGGTACCCCGTCTCGACCACCATCACGCGCTTGGAATAGCGAGTGGCCGTGTTCGTGAGAACGGTCTTGGCGACATCGAGGCTGCCGTGGTAGTAGGGGTAGTAGCTCAGCCCGATGATGTCGTAGTCCACTTGTTGCGCGGTGAGGTTGTCGTAGTACCACTGCACAGCGCCCCAATCGCCACCGCGATCGATGTGCACCATGATCTTGGGCATGCACGCATCGCCGCGACCTTCCCTCACCCCCCGGATGCCCGCTTTGATCAGGTCGCCATAAGCCTTCCATCCGCTCACAGAAATCCGGCCACTGGGCCACAACATGCCGTCCGTCGTCTCGTTGCCGATCTGCACGATGTCGGGCATGGCACCCGCTTGGCGCATCGTAGTGATCACGCTGGCTGTATAGCTCTTGACCTGAGCCTTCAACTGCTCGTCGCTCAGGCTGTACCACGCGGCGGGCTTGTCCTGCCGACCTGCATCGGCCCAGGTATCCGAGTAGTGGATGTCCAGCAGCAGCGAAAGGCCTGCACGCTTGACGCGCTGGCCCAGTGCCACCGTATAGGCGAGGTCGTTGACCTGGATGTCGGTCTTGCTGGGATTGACCCACAGCCGCACGCGAACGATGTTGCTGCCGTGGTTCTTGACCGTGGTCAGCACCGGCTCGGCCTGCCAGCCATCTGTGAATGTTTGACCCAGACTTTCCATGTAAGGCAACAACGACAGATCGTTGCCCGTATAGAAATCGGCGCCCGTCGCCTGGGCCGTCTGCGACCAAGTCATGCCGGCAGCCGCCATCAAGCCTGCCAGAAGCAGTCTCGCCGCATAGTTGATTAATCGTTTAATTTTTGTTTTGCAAAATTCTTCGAACATATCGATCGTCCTCATGAGTTTTCCTCGTTGTGATTCTTTGAAGCGCCCGGATCTGCGCTCGGCAGGTCACGGATCAAGATCGACGTCGACGATGGTCGAGACGGGCCATCGCTCGGTCTGCAGTGACCGGGATTCAGATCCTGCAGCATGCAGTCGCCGCTCGGCGCATCGAAGCGCCGAGACAATCGGCAGCCCTCGATCTTCTGCACCTCATCTGTGAGGAACTGTAAAACGGCAGCGCGCAAAGACATGATTGACTTCTGATCTATCAATGACCACACCCCTAGAGTTGTTACTGCACGTAACCTGCCAGCTGAGGAACAGCTTGGCTGCCTTGGGATGCTTTGCGGCTCTGAAAATTGCCGCATGCTTTGCCCAACTGTTGAAGGGATCGCTGTTGGTGGCAATGGGCAAAGCGTCCTTGCCCGGATCACCCGCTGTCGCAAGCGTTGCCAGATATTTTCCAGAGGCAACATCCGCGGATGAATACGGCGTCAGTCATCCGGCTCTCGATGTATATCGCTGGCCAACCTGCGGCGAGTCATCGCGCCGCGGGTTGGCGACATCGTTTTCGGCGGTCGCGAAAGTGACGCATCACCCGCAGCGCGAGATGAAAATTAGAACGGCGAGCCCTAGCCATGCGCCCGCAGCGACTACGGCAGCCCGCGCCAGGGCGCGAGCTCGAAGGCGCAGATCGTCTTCGGTGCGTGAGCGTGCAGGTGACACCGGCATATCGGACGCATTTGTCGACGCACTCCTCTCGCGCATGACGCAAGCGGCGCCCTGGTTGCTGTTGAAGAGAGCGCGATTGCCGGGCCAGCTACCGCATGCGTCGATGCGCGACATGGCATTCTTGACTGAGAGGATGGGATGATTCAATCCGATGGGCACGCGCCGGCTCCTTTCAGATGAGTTGCAACAACCTGATGATCGGTCGTGATGGTCGTCGCTTTCCCAAAATGAGTCATGACGGAATTCTGATCGTGCCTAACTGAATCTTCATCAGCAACGGACGCGGCCGCTCTTTGCTTCGGGTCACCGAGAATCCATCGTCGCTCACGGGAACGAAAGCGATGCGACGGGTGCAGCGTTCGAAGATCTAGCTTAGGTGGACGTTGCCGATGCCTTCGAGCAACGCCTTGTCGGAAGGATGCAAACTGCGCGCGCGGTCAAGGCCCGACATCACATCGCTGGCGGCGAGTCAACCCCGAAGGCGCACCCTTGGTGCAAGCGCCGACCGGCCATCAGACCTGCCATACGTGAAGCCGTTGGCAACAAGGAATTTCCAACGACGCTGGCGGTGGCGATAGATGAACCAGGCGAGCAACCCGACAAACGGAGTGAGCGCCCCCGCCTTGATTTCAACTCGGTCGGTGTAGCTGACTTCGTGGCGCGCAGCCAGTGATGCATCAGGTTTGCGTTTCAATCACGCGCCAGCTAGATCGCTGCAACCGATGCGCCGGACCGCATGCACTCGCCAACGACCTCCGCCTTCAGTTCCTCGCTGTGCCGCCTCCGTGAGGCTCCGGGCTTGGCTACCATAACGGCCATTCCAGCCGATAGTAGTTTGCAGTCAACGGTTGGCGCAGTAGCCGAATTGGGTGCTCGCGCCGGCGGCGAGCGTCTGGTTCCAGCTGACGCCATTGCCCATGATCATCGAGCCTGCCTGCGAGAGGTTGGCGTTCCAGAAGGTGTACATCGTGCCGGCGATCGTCAGGCTCACGGTCCAATTCAACGGCGTGGTGTTGGGATTGGTCACGCTGACATTGTCGCAGTAGCCCTGCCCCCAGTCGCTGTTGACAATGATCGCCGTGGTGACCGGCAACGGGGATCCGCTGCCGCTGCTGCCGCTCGAACTCGAATCGCCAGCGGGGAGTACCAGCGGAAACTGCGCACCGAGTGCGATCTCGGTCGAGACCACCAATCCGACGCCGCTCACGGTGATCACTTGCCCGAAGACATCGGTGATCTGAAGGTCGTAGGGGCCGGCCCCCATGCCGCTCGGGGCAATGAAATAGTTGTAGGCCTCGCGCTCGACTGGCGTGTAAGCGGAACTCGAGCCCGTGGTGCGATAGGCGAGCGTCGCCACCGGATTTCGATGGTCTCGCACCTGGACGCCGGACCACCACTGGCTGGACCCGTCCTTGAATACCACCTTGGCCGTCGTCGATGGGCCCGACACGTACTTCCAGCTGATCGGAATCTGGCCGGCCGCCAGCGGCGATATCTGCGCAAATGCCGATTGCGAGAGATCGACGTTGCCGACGGCGCAACCCGGGCATTGATCGTCGATGCGCACGACGACCGATTGCGACGTGTTGAGGTTCGTCACCTCGATGTACGCGCCGCAGGCCTGCGCGCCGTTGTAGTCCACGGCGTTCATCGCCGCGGTGAGGATGCCGCTCGGCAATGGGAGGCTGCAGTTGCCTCCGCCGCCATAGCCGTAGAACGTACCCTGTCCGGTGTGGGTCGACTGATAGCCGGCCTGCGCATGCGCACCGCCGACAATCATGACCACCGTGCAAAACACCCACGCACAGCTAGAAAGCTTCTTCATCGACATATTGTGTGCTCCGGGCTGATCGCGGCAGCTCGAGCAACTGCCGCGGGGGATCGAATATCGATCTGTCTAGACATCTGGGAACATCCTAACCGCTGTATTGATCGGACGAAACGATGTGCGTGTAAGCGATGCAACTGCCGGCGTGGATGTTGCGCAACCACGCTCGGATGCCCCCACGGTTTGCCAAGGTCTCATTTCGTGACGAAGCGCTCCGCGAGCCGTCGGAACGCGACCGGCAATCCGCAGGCTCCATTTTCAATCGGCACGGCCCGCGCTCAGCGAGGTGGGCGACGGCTTGCCATTCAACGTTCTGCAGCGGCACGAACCTCATGTTCGGCCGGCCCACCGCCTCGCAGATCGCCTGGGCATTCGCGGCGTCGTGCATGTGCGCCATCGCCTTCTCTAACCCATATGTGTTGACCGTACCTCACCCGGAGACCAGTGCAGCGACCTGCTTGGCAGTCAGCGCGCCGCTGTACAGCCGCAGCTCCTGCATGCGCCCGTTGAAGAACGGGTCGGCCGCATACTGCGAGCGGCCCAGCCAGTTCTGAGTCGTGCTGCCGAGCTGGAAGGGGGCGAGTTCGATCGCGTCGTTGCTGCCCGCGGCCGTACCGTCCACGTACAGCGTGCCGTGCGTGCCAGACAGCGTAACGGCCAGATGCACCCAGCGGCCGGTGGGCAGCGCGCTGCTTGCGCTGATGCTCTGCTCGCCGAAGTAGGTGGTGCCGGTGATCATGAAGCGCAGCACGCTGCTGCCGTCGCGAGGAATGAGCGCCATGTAGCCGATGTCGCTCGACCCGAAGTCGAACACGCGCGCATTGGTCGCCGAGGCACTCCAGTACACCCACAGCGCGATGCTGAAGTCGCCCACGGTCGAGACCACGCCGGCGGGCAGCGCGAGATACCCACTCTGGCCGTCGAGCAGCAGGGCATGGCCGCCATTGCGCCCATCGCCCCAGCTGGCACCGCCGGTCAGCGTGCCGTCCTGGCCGTGGCTGCTGGCATCAAGCGCGGCCGTGCCGCTGCTGGCATCCAGCGGCAGCCGCGCGCGCAGTTCGGTGGGCAGCGCGATGCGCGCCACGTTCGAGATCGCGCTCTCGCCGCTCGTGTCGACTGCAGTGACGGTGTAGTACCACACGCCGTCACCCGGCGCGTCGGTGTACGTGCGCGGATCGGTGATGGTGGCAATGGCGGCAAAAGGCCCGCTGGTCGACGTCCCGCGCTTGACGTTGTAGCTCGTCGCGTAGGCGCTGCCCCACCACGACAGCAGTACCTGGCCGCCCGCCATGCAGGCTGTCAGTCCGCTCGGCGGCGTGCCGGCAGCGACGGCGTCGCGGCTGAAGGTCAGCGTGCCGAAGCTCGGCTGGTCGCCACCCCATTCGCTGCGCTCGGGGCGGAGTTGTGCCGCGAAGGCGGTCACATAGGGTGCCGACAGGCCCTTGCGATTCACGTAGTGGTTGTAGATAACCTCCCAGCACGGGCGGTAGTTGGGCCGGCCCGAGGTCGACACCGCGGTGGAGCTGCCCTGCCGGTTCACGTAGGTCGAGAAGGGCAAGGTGTAGAACTCGCCGCTCGCGTCCTGCAGATTGGACTTGGCCACGTACTCCGCGCCGGCCAGGAAACGGTTGTTGGCATAGCCGTACAAGTCCTCGCCCTGGTTCCAGGCCATCTCGCACAGCAGCCCCGTCAGCGCCATACCGAGCGTGGCATGGCCCTGATCGCGGCCGCTCTCCTGCCACTGGCCGAGGTGGCCGGGATGGAGGAAGTAGACGTTGTGCGCCGCCGCGCCGTTGCCGCGGCCGCTCTTGTAGTAACTGAGCGCCTCGTCGTAGAGGTCGCTGCGATCGCACAGCACGCCGACGGCCAGGATGCAGCAGATCGCGCACAGGTCCCAGTTGGCCCAGTAGTTGGTGATGTTCGCGTCGTTGTGACGCAGCAGGAAGTCGTGGCTCAACGGATAGAAGACCTCGAGCATCAGTGCCTGGAAGCGCGCCAGGTCCGCGGCCTGCCAGCCGGAGTAGCTGCGCATGATCTCTGCGGCATTCGCCCACTGGTAGCCGTAGATTCCGGCTGCCAGGAAGCGATCTGAATTGCCGTTCAGCGCCTTCATCGTCGAAGACCACGCGTTGAGGAACAGCACCGCCTGGTCAGCATAGGCGGCGTCGCCCGAAACCTTCCAGCGGACCGCGAACTGGTAGGCCCGCTCGAGATCCTCGACCATGGTGCGGTAGTTCTCGCCGTCGCCGCCGCGCACCACCGTCTCGAGCGGGTTCGGCATGGAGCCGAGCAAGGCGCGACTGCTCGAGGTCAGCGCAGCCCATCCGGCCAGCCAGGGCTGCGTACCGGCGGCGATCTTCTCGCGCATGCGGGCGAAGTCCGCCTCGGTGTGCATCAGGCCAGGGTGCGCGAAGCTCTGTGCGGTCGCTGCAGTTCCAGATGAATCGACAGAGGCTTGCGTCGACGAGGACTCCCCACCGCTGCAAGCTGACAGGCTCAATGCGCCGAGGCTGTACAGGAAACTGCGACGTGAGAAGTCAGTCGCAATGCCGCTTGATGTATCGACCTCCCCTGACGATAGGGGAGACTCCTTGCCGAGTTCCGACTTGAAATTCATTTCTTCTCTGGTATTGATGTTCGTTGTCATCGTTTCATGCGCCCAATGAAAGCTGATTCGACTTGGAATTGGTGCTAGTCGACCACCGCAGCCCATGTCGTAAAGCGCCATTGGGACTCCAGGCATCTGACGGATACAACCTGTTGGTATAGGGAGCCGACTTAAAGTCTAAGAACGATGACAAGCCGAAGCATGACGAACTCGCGACCAATCGACGACCAAATGACCAGTATTGTCGCCAACAGTAACCGCATCGGAGTTGAAGAGGCGCCGCATCCTTCGCCGATGAATCAGATAGCACGCCCGCCAGCCTGCCGAGCGATCTCGGCTGTGCATTCGCATCGGAAGAATCGATTGCGATTTTCCTGGCTGAGGC
>FSUN01000030.1_pt1 | contig 7860 bp, 3 predicted proteins | sample 1637451 | NCBI WGS metagenome assembly FSUN01 (sample SAMEA3914816, study PRJEB12502) | metagenome | biome: forest; material: soil | place: USA | collected 2011-09-16 | depth 0.3 m
CTTCGCGGCTGTAGCTCAGCTGGATAGAGTACTTGGCTACGAACCAAGGGGTCGTGGGTTCGATTCCTGCCAGCCGCACCAGAATTTCGGTTCTAGAAAACGGGTTGAATGCTTCGGCGTTCAGCCCGTTTTTCTTTGTCTTGCGGCGAACTTTCGACTGTCTTTCCCGTTCATGGGCTCGCTCCTTGACAGACGAGTCCCTGATGCCGAATGGCGAGGCGCGGTGCTTTCACTGACCATCCATGTGGCAGCTATTGCTTGGTTGCGGCGCGTTGCTGAGGAGCACATGGCGAACGTGCTGCGTTCGCTACCGCGATCTGGAAACTCATGTTGGCTAGCGCGCGGGTACAGCGACGAATTCGTCCAGGAGAATACTTCGCGAGAAGTCGGCCAAATAGCTTTCGTTGCTCGAGTTCAGCTCGCAGCTGCAGATGTAGATGCTTTGGAGTACGGACAAAACCAGCGCGATCTGGTTCAGGCGTTGGCGTTCCAACCCACATGACGGCTCAAGTGCGCGCGCCACGCGGGTTGCGATCCTCTTTTCATCCGTTTCCGACGAAATGTCGCGCAATGAGCAGGGCTTCGCCGGGTTTGATGGTGAGGGAGGTGTCGGGCTACGCTGATATCTGTGTTGTGCGTCGAACTCGTAGGTCTGCCACGTCCCGTCAGAATTGCGCGTGATCTGCATGTTGGCGATGCCACCCGGCGTCTCCCATTCCACGTTGCTGATGACGCAACTTCCAGCGACCACCGTCCGCTGCGCGCGCATACGAAAGGGCAATGGGCGCGATAGCGCCGGGGGGTAGATCACACCTTCGGCGCTGAGCGGGACCTCGCAGTCGGTCGAGTCGCGGTAGCGTGCGCTGAACAATGAATTCGACAGAGTGCCAGCCGCGCCGTCAAGCGTTGATCGCACTCCAATTGGCGGCTGGGTCACAGCCAGGAGCTGGCCGTTCGGCAGGTACTCCGCGACGCTGCTTCCGCGCCCTGGCAGCCATGTGACCGCCATCGCCTGGAAGTTGTCGCCGTTCTGGGACTGACCATACGCATAACCCTGCATCGCCACCACCGATTCCGGCTCCCCGCGGCACTTGCGATGAGTAATCGTGTAATAGCTTGAATCCGGTACCCTTGTCGATGCCAGTTCGACGAGTCGCTTCAGGTTGGCCAAATGCGCGATGACTTCCTTGTCGGGCTGGGATTCGGCTTTGTAGGTGTCGGTGCAACCCTGGGCAACGTCTTCTACGGAGCGCACCCAATCGCGCTCGTCATCGTAGATGACTCGCTCCCTTGGGCGGCCATTTATTCTTGTTTCGACAAGGTTGAGATATTTCGTGTATTGCAGATCGACGTTGCGACCATCGCTTCGTATCGAACTCAATACGGTTCGGCCGCTCATTCGTTTGTAGCCAAAATCGGCCAGGACCCGGTTCGAGGAGCGGAGCCTTTCTCCAAAGAGATCGCCATTCAGGTCGAGCGTTGCGCGTACGCCGTTCAGGTCGAAAGTGAGAGAGCGCGTAGTTCGCTCGACGATCGTAAGCCGCATACCCGAGGGGCTCACCGACTTCACAAGTCTGCCGCCAGCGTTGAACTCATACCGCTCGCCATCCGCTGCCGTCAAGCGAATAGTGCCGCCATCGAAATTGGCGTGCGACCCATCATCGCCCGCGTAGTCCCCGGCTCCCAGGGGAGGCACTTCAGCACCGACAAGTTCCAGCAATGACTCCGCCGTCACACCGCGCTCGAGGAGCCCTCGAACATTTGCAGGATCGTCCAACGGTACAGGGCTGCCGTCCACGGAAGGGGGACGAATCTTTCCCTTTCCGCGCCGCGCGATGATGTTGGCAAAGTCCGGTGAAACCCCTCTGTGCGCGCCGATTGGCAGGAACCTCGTCGATTTGCCGTCGCCGCACATTCGAAGATCAAAGCCACCGGTAACACCAATGGCTACGCGTGTCTCGAGATCCGAGCACCAGCCAAAGCCGAACATTCCGACATAAAGCGATCGCGACCTATATGAAATGGGGATGGTTGCGTGAGCCTGCTTGTCCACGTCGATGGAGAACGACGTGGTGTAGGAAAGGTTGGCCGTATCGACATCGGCGGATGCCAATTGACCGCTCGAAAGCGCGGCCATTCCAATGAGCACGCGTATGAGACCCCTCGACACTGCCTTGCTCATGGCTTCTCTCCCCCGCAGACACGGTCGACCTCGTACAAGACTCGGCTCGTTGGCACGTGGACGCTGCGTTGAATGCACTCCGCCGTCTGTAGCAGCAGCTCGTCGCCGGAGAGCCGTGCGCGAACCAGCCGTGCCGAGAAGCCGTCATCTAGGGTTGCACGGGAAATACGGGCGCGTTCACTGCCCTCGTCGTCCAGCAGGACAATCGTCGTCGGTAGCAGAACCGCCGTTCCTCCACCTTGCAAGGGTACAAGCAGCTGCACTCGTTCCCCAGCATTGCCTTGCCAGAGCACTTCCACCTGTCCGCCTTCCCCTACACGCTGACCTGCAACGTGAAAGCGCACGATGCGCTGGCCGTCAGACAGCAGCCAGCTACCGCCCCCGTCGGACTCGGCACTGAGTACCGGCTGGAATCCTCGCATACGGTAAGCGCGGCCGTTGCGCAGCACCACGCCGGGTGAGCTTGCGCCTCCGAGGACGGAAAGGTCTGCGGATGGCTTCGCAAAAAGTGCTGCCCCGAGTCCGGCAAGGCCGTCGCTCGGTGTGAAGGCGTCGAGGGCGATCGATGTATGAACGCCCGACGTGGAGTGCGCAGCGCCAGCTTGATCCAATCGTCCTGGCAGCACGGACAAGTCCTGGGCCTGCAATCGTGAGACGTCCCAGATCCTGATTGAGCCAACCGTGCTCAATACTGCCAGTCGTCCCGTCCGCGCATCAAAGAATGCTCCGCGCAGAGGATCGGACGCGGCCTGCCAGCGGTAGAGCTCGCGACCTGTCCGATAGTCCATAACGCGCACCATGCCGGACGCCCCGACGTCAAGGATGGCCCGCGTGTTCGCCAACTCGAAAACGCGCAGGGAGACTTGCCCGCTGCGCCCGACGCTGTAGGCGTGACCATCGCGCAGCACGGTGATGGTGCCGTCGGATGAGGGCGCACCCACCAAGCCGCCCGGCACACTCAGATTGAGAGAGGCTACCGAGGCGGCGTCCCGAGCCTGTATCACGATTTTTCGAGTGCGCAAGTCCATTTGCTCCAGCGTCGAACTCCTCTGGAACAGCACCGTCGTCTCATCAATGACCCTGGCCATCGACACGTCACTCAGCAAAAGACTCATTGATACCCGGCCGTCAGGCTCGACGGCGGCGAGATACGCATTTTTTGCATCGTCGATCGCCAAAAAGCGGCCTGGAGCAAGCAGCTGTAGTGCTGACCATCGGCATGTGGGTGTTGGCGAGACGACGTGGAGTTCTGGCGCCCAGGCAACTGCTGCCAGGTCGATGTGGACGTACTCGCAATGGCGGTTATCGGCATTCCACGCCATCGCATCACACACGCCCCCGTCGCACTGGGATGCCCCGATTGCGAACGGAAACGGCACCGCATGTTGGCGCACCTCGAGGCGCTTGCCTGTTCCGGTTTCATAGCGGCTCAATGTGCCCTCCGAATCCAGAACCGCTACCCGACCGCTGCCCGCAACGTCGGCACGCGCAATGGCGGTGCCGTGGTTCTGCAGTAGCGTACCGCGCCCCGACGCCGGATCGATCGTGATCAGATCGCCTTCTCGAGTGCTCAGGAAAAGCAACTGAGTCTGGCGGGGCGAACGGCTGGACATTGGCCAATTTATCAAGGGCCCAAAGCCGTCGACAGCGACTTGCACTTCCCGAACCAATTCCGCGCGCGAACGCTCGAATGCCACTTCTGCGTCTGGTCTGCCTTTCCTGTCGTGCCAAACTGCCTCGGCCTCGCTGACCAGGCGCAGTGCGCTTGTCCGGTCGCCCGCGGCCATGGCTCTCGCGCTTTCTCGCCCTTGGGCTTGGGCGCGCGCATGCAGCGCATCGTCACGCTGACTCCAAGCTATCGCAGCCGCCGTGATGGCACCGGCTGACAGAAGGATGACTCCGACCAAAGTTCCGGCGCGCAGGCGGCGTACGCTCGTGGCCCTTTGGAGCGATACGCGCACATATTCCGCTGTGCCTTCGCCTAGTTCGACGCCTTCGGACGCCAGACGCCGCGCTTGGGCAACCTTTTCCGGAGCCAAGGCGAGCAGCGACGCAGGGCGGCCGCTGCGGCGCCACTCCTCCGCCTGGATGTCGAGGGCATCCCGAACCTGCAGCAGGGTCGCCTCGACAGCGAGCCATTCGCGCAGGCGTGGCCAAGCGCTGATGAGTGCTTCATGCGCGAGACTGACACGGTTCGCGCCCGGCGCACCGTCGAAGACACACAGGCGTCGCTTCGAGAGCGCCGCCAACAGGTCGGCATCGGACGCGTGCCGTTGGAATTCCTCTGGACGTGCGCGTCGGCGAGTCGCGACCCCGCCGGGATCGACGCGTATGAGAAGCCGCAGGACTCGCCGCAAGGCGGCGGCGTCGACAGCATTCTCGGCCAGACAAGACTCCGCGGAATCGGCGATGCTGCCCGGGAGGCCACCGATGAGGCGCCAGGCATCGAACGTCAGCAAGGCGCCGCGCCGCCGCTCGTGGATCTGCTCCAGCGCGAATTCCAACAGGGGGAGTGCCTCGGGGCTGGCACAAGCCTCGCGCAAGATCACCTGGTCCAATGCGAGGCCGTTCTCACGCTCCCATTGGAGTCCAGCCGCGAAAGCGGGCTCTCGGATCATGTCTGCCAGTTCGTCCGGCTGCGGAGGCAGCAGCGTGAACGTCGCGCAGGAACCCATCAGCGGCAGGAACTCTGGCGCTTCCTCGAGGTTCGAAACGAAATCGCTGCGGATCGCCGCCATGACCCAGACTCGACCTTCGCGCGCGAGTGCATTGAGGCAGCGTGCCAGACGCAAGCGATCGTCCTCGGAAAGTGTCGTCCAGCACTCCTCAAGCGGATCGACCCACAACACCAAGCGAAGCGCATCGATTGAGATACCCGCAGCCGTCGCGCGTTGCCCGATGTGCCCGTCGAGGCGCGCAACGGCCTCCTCGGGCGCGTCGGCCAAGCGTTGGGCCAAGGCCTCGGTGTCTGCCGAAAGGCTTGGCAGGCAAGTCGCGAGGCAAGTAGCCAGTACACCGAACACCCCTGTTTTGGCAGGGCTCGGCATGGTTTCTGAGGGCTTGAGTCCAGCGTGCAGCCACAGGCCTACCCCATCAATTGCGCGTCCTTCCAGCAATGACAGCACGCCGGCGTGCAGCAGGGAACTCTTGCCCATCCCACTCATGCCTTGGATCAGGAGGAATCGAACCGGCGACGCGGCCGATTCGCGCTCCCGTATGCGATTCAGCACCTCGCTGACCGCCTGTGACCGACCGAAATAGACGTCCTTGTGCGCGTCGTCGAAGGCCTGCAGTCCTCGATACGGGGATCCACTCTGCCAACGCGGTGGCACACGGCCCGATCCGAGACGCTGCTCAAACCAGCTACGTACGTGCGCCGTGAGGCGTCGCTCGAACTCCCAAGGCTCGGCGTAAGTGTGGTGCGCCAATGCCTGTCCGTTGCCATTGGCGAGAATCTCGCGACAGAAAGCTTCGAGCGCCTCAAATTGGGCCAGGCATTCCCGCACGTCGCCGCGGTTCAGCGCTACGCGCGGTGTCGCAGTGCGCCTGTAGATGAGTAGGTCGGGCCGGCCATGCATCAAGCGCGCCTGCAATGCGTCGCGGACTTCGAATTCCGTACCGGTCTGACCGGGACGATCGGCGGCGCCCGCAAAGGCTGGCGGCAAACGCGTTCCGAGTCGAGACCAAAGGATGCAGATCACAAGATCGCATTGCGAAGGTGGCTCAATCTGTGTCTGGAAATCCGCATGTGCCAACAAGGGCTCATGCTCCCAGAGGTATAGCACCAGTTGCACTTCGTTCCGCCAGGACTCTGCGATGCGACGAAGCACGCGCTCTGTAAGCGCACGCTCTTCCGTCACATCTCCGGGCGAGGACACGAAGATCTTCAGGCGATCCGGCACGCAGACTCCTCGGCGAGGTGGCAGGCGATGCTGCACGCTGTAGTGCAGCCCGTCAAGCCGGAGCGGTGCGCCAGTAAGCACATCCCTAGCTGAACATCTTCGCCCAGCGAGGATGGCTGACCTATTTGCTGTCGCAAGGTCGCGGCACCGCCGGTTGCCCGATACGCGCGCAATGCACTCGGCACCAGCAGAAGTAGCGACTACGCTTCGTGCGCGTCGCGCTTCAAATTCAGTTCCTCGCCGCGGCGGATGTGAGCCCTAGGTGGCCGAAGCAGAGTCAGCCAACGGGATCCAGTCGGCTTGCGCCTCGGCCAGCGACGCGTCGCCGAAGGTCGCGATGTAGAGCACGGACAGGCCGCCGCGCGGGCCTTCCTGGACCGCGCGCTGAGCGACCGGTTCCTCGGTCACGTTGCTCGAACCGACCCACTCCTTCGCCTGTCGGGCGATGCTGTCGACACTCGCGATCAGGTCGTCGACATAGGCCTCGAAGCTCTGCTCGCGGTCGATGGTGGACGTGAGCTTGGCGTTGACCTCGACCGAGAGGAACGACTGGATATAGGTCAGCGCGGCGCGCTTCCTGGGCAAATCGACGCCTCCGATGCGCTGGATGTGATGCTCCCAGGGCACCGAGCGCTCGAGGGCCTCGCGTACGAAGTTCGACCAATGATCCTCGGGGCCTGCGACGACATGCCACGGCCGGCCATGCTCTCCGCCGACGAAGCCCGCCAGTGCCGCGGCCAGGCTCAGCGTGCCGCGCGACTCGCGGCCGTGGCCCGGTTCGGGCGGATGCGCGTTGCCCACGACCCAGGGGCAATTGTCGGGAAACTTCTGTCCGCGGCAGGAGCGTTGGCTCGAGACGATGCCGTAGACGCTGATGGCGAGTTCAGGCGCGGGGCCTTGGCTCAGGTTCCATTTGTCGCCACTGGGCGGCGGGCCGAAGTCGCCGTTTGGGAATGCGAACGGCGTCGTCCAGTCGGCGTGCAGATCGAATTGGTGGGCGTCGCGACCGGTGAGGCGACCCGTCCGGGGCGTGGTCGAGGCCTTGGCTCGCAGCAGCAGGGCGCGGCCCTCGGGCTGGAGCTCGCCGCTCCGGTAGTGGTGGCGCACGAGCAGCAGGTCGGCCAGTTCCACCTGGGACGCGCTCTTGCCGAAGCGCACCTTCGGGCTGGCCGGATGGAAGACGCCGGAGACCAGGGGGCTTTCCTTCGAGAGTTCCGGCGGCAGGGCGGACTGGATGGCCTTGGCGAGGCGGCGGCGCAGCGCCGGCGAGTCGACCAGCATCGAGACGAACGCGGGCTCGCCGGGCGTCGTCCACTTGTCGGACGTGCGGCGTGCCAGCCCGTACAGCGCAGCGTGGGCCTTGACCCAGTCGAATTGGGACCACGCAGTGTGGCAGGACTGCTCGATGAGCTTCTGGAGATCGGTCGCGAGGGTCACTGAAACGATGAGCGGGCAGGGGGCGCCAGTCTATTCGCTGCCGACACCCGACTCCAGCGCCGCCATACGCAAATTCGCATGGAGCCATGAAGTTCGCAAGTCGAGCCCGAGACCTTGCCGCCCCGCGTCGCATGGCCTTTAGTGGGAAGGTAACCTTCGGGCATCCATCTGACCGGAACCATTCCAATGACCGAGACCACCGCCTCCTATCCCGACACCCGCCTGCTGATCGCCAACGAATGGCGCGACGCCACCGGCGGCAAGAAGATCGCCGTCGCCAACCCGGCCACCGGCCAGACGATCGGCCACGTCGCGCACGCCGCGATCGCCGACCTGGAC
>FSUN01000012.1_pt1 | contig 7852 bp, 8 predicted proteins | sample 1637451 | NCBI WGS metagenome assembly FSUN01 (sample SAMEA3914816, study PRJEB12502) | metagenome | biome: forest; material: soil | place: USA | collected 2011-09-16 | depth 0.3 m
GATGAAGGTGCTGATCGAGCAGATGCGCGAACAGGTGCAGAACGTCGAGTGATGTTTCGAGGGGTTTTTCGAGATTCCGAAAATTCACTCAACCTGTTGATCCATAAGTTTTTTTCGTCTCAGGCAGCCCCATGGCGTCCCGGCGATTCCAGTGAACCGCGTGTTTTGTGTGGGGTGAATTGTGGGGTTTTCCCTCCGACGCGGGCGGCACAGAGTCCTCCCGCGTGCGCTGGTTGCGCAAGGAGGAACTCGTCACGCTGGCCCGCGACATGAAGGCGACGCCCAACTTCGGCCGCCCCAACGAACTCGGCATCTGGTTGCTGCTGGCCCTGTGCGTCAGGAAGATGGCGCTGCTCTCGGCGACCTGGTCGGAGTTCGATCTCGAAGCCGCGGTCTGGCGCCTGCGGCCGTCACGGACGAAGACCCAGTCGGCCATCGACATTCCCCTCGCCGAACCGGTCATCGAATGGCTCAAGGAGTTGCGCATGTTCGCCTGTGGCGACGAGCGCCTGTTTCCGGCTCGACTGCGGATTCATTTGAAGAAGGGCGTCTCGCGCAGGAACCGCTTCCGGCACATCAGCCCGGGCACGCTCAACGTGGCCCTCAAGCGATTGCCGCTCAATGGGGTGGAGCATTTCACCGTGCATGACATGTAGAGGACGGCCCGCACGCAAATGGCCGCCCTCGGGATCAGTCGCTTCGTGGCCGAACGGGCGTTGAACCTCAAGATTCGAGACGTGGAAGGCATCTACGATCAGCACGACTATTTTGCGGAGCGAAAGGTTGCGCTCGGCAAGTGGGCGGATCTGCTAGTCGCGCTCTCGAACAAACCGAAGTGAATGCAGGAGCCGTCCCGATGGATCGCGCCCAAGGCTCGGCGCATCGGCACAATTTGGATCTGTAACGCCGGGGCGGCGTTCACCTGGCGACTGCTATGACATCCGACTCGGCACCGCTGTCGAGTGCGTATGAATGATCGCTGTCCGGAGGTGCGACCGGCTGTTCTCGACCCAGACGACATACGCTGCGCGAAATGGGGCGCCCCGAAACTTGACATTCGCACCGTCGAGAAGGGGAAGGCAGGTCTCGACCGAGGCTGTGTGAAAACCCGGGTCCGCGAACCAAGCTGACGGCGTAGAGTTTCGAGGCATATCGAGTTCAGGAGTCGATATGCCAAGGTTCATCGAAGGCCAGGACCGACACCAGGTCACTCTGCTGCCAGAGTCGCTGGACGAATTCATCGCGCCCGACAACGCTGTAAGAGTCATCGACGCCTTCGTCGATGAACTGGAACTACGGTCGTTGGGTTTTGAAGGCGACCAGCCTGCTGAGACGGGACGTCCGGGCTACCACCCCGGAGTGCTGCTCAAGATCTACATCTATGGCTATCTGAATCGAATCCAATCTAGCCGACGCCTCGAACGCGAGTGCAATCGGAACGTCGAGCTGATGTGGCTGACGGGACGCCTGGCCCCGGACTTCAAGACGATCGCGGATTTTCGCCGTGACAACGGCACCGGCATTCGCAATGTCTGCCGCCGATTTGTCGAACTGTGCCGCGATCTGAAGTTGTTTTCGCAGGCCATCGTCGCTGTCGACGGCAGCAAGTTCAAGGCGGTCAACGCACGCGACAAGAACTTCACTCCCAACAAGGTTCAGAAGCGACAGGAACAGATCGAAGAGAGCATCAAGCGGTACCTCGATGCGCTCGACACCGCGGACAGGACGCAAGGTCCTGCAGAGTTCACCGCGAAGGCCGAGCGCCTTCAAGACAAGCTCAAGACGATGCGCGCGCAGATGCGTCGACTGAAACAGATCGAGCAACAGTTGAAGACCGAACCAGCAGGCCAACTCTCGCTGACAGACCGCGACGCTCGGTCGATGGCCACGAGTGGCCGGGGGTCGGGCATCGTCGGCTACAACGTGCAAGTGGCGGTGGATGCAAAGCACCATTTGATCGCCGCTCACGAGGTCACGAATGAAGGAAGTGATCGGGCTCAGCTCGCACCGATGGCTGCGGCGGCTCGCAAAGCGATGGGCAAGGACAAGCTTCTCGCGATCGCAGATAGAGGCTACTTCAGCGGCCAGCAAATCAAGGCGTGCCAAGACGCGGGTATCGATGCGATCTTGCCGAAGCCGATGACCTCGAATGCGAAGGCTGAGAACCGATTTGATAAGAGCGATTTCATCTACGTCGCTCGCGACGACGAGTACCAATGCCCGGCCGGCCAGCGTGCAATCTACAGATTCACGCGTGAGGAGAACGGATTGCAAATCCGTCGGTACTGGACCAGCGCTTGTCCGTCGTGCCCAATGAAAGCCAAGTGCACGCCGAGTGACTATCGCCGTATCTCACGCTGGGAACACGATCCTGTTTTAGAAGCCGTTCAACGCCGACTCGACAAACGTCCCGATGCAATGACGGTCCGAAGACGTACCGTTGAGCATGTCTTCGGAACACTGAAGCACTGGATGGGTTCAACTCACTTCTTGACCCGCACTTTCGCGAACGTCAGTACCGAGATGAGCCTTCACGTCCTCGCATATAACTTGAAGCGCGTCATCGCGATCCTCGGCATTTCTAGAACGATGAAGGCGGTGAGTTCGATGGGGGCGTGAGCCCTCTTCGACGCATTCCAGCGATCCTCAATGGGCTTCTCGGAACGAGAACCACTGTGGATCGTTAGAGATCTGCCACTTTCAACCTTGGGCCACTTCAATCTCAGTTTTCACACAGCCTCGACCCACAGCGGACGTTGACGTCTCAAGACTGGAGGCCCAAGAGCCGCCGTTCGACTAGTCGACCCGCGGCGGCCATCGCCCTAAAACCTATTTCGGGTCAGCGAGGACGTCATGCTGCGGTAAAGTGGCCGGGCAGCAAAAGCTGCTAAGGCTACCGCGGAGGAGCGGAGCAAGATCGTACATAAGAGGGAGGGGCCATTGTGAGAACGATTGCTGTATGGGCAGCGACCTGCGTCGTTGCATTACTGACTGCTTGCGGCGGTGGTGGCGGCGGAGGCGGTACCCCGACGCAGACGCCTCAGCACATCGCAGCACTGCCAACCTCTGCAACTCTCACCGGCAGTTCGACTGGCGGCCTCCCCGCAGTAGGTGTCAGCCTTTCAGTTGAGGGCGGAGATCCGCCCCAAGGCGACCTGATCTATGTGGCTACCGGTTCCGACAAGGGCCTGGTCACGGGCCGCTACGAAGTTTCGGCCTTGACCCTCTACATCCTCGGAGTCGATTCAGGCACGCTGGACGCAGGCACTTATACCGACACGCTCACGGTCAAGCTCTGCTATGACCTGCAATGTGATAAGCAGGCGAACGTCACCCCCGTGAGGATTCCGGTTACTTACGTGGTAACGCAAGGGGATCCGACCACTACGGGGCCCACGATCATCAGCACCTCACCGGGCTGGGCCGCCGTCGGAGGCGGGGACACCATAGTGACCCTCAGTGGCAAGAACTTTACCCCTCAGTCGGTGGTGCGGTGGAACGACCAAGTGATCTCTTCCACGTATGTGTCGGTGCACCGAATGGATGTGACCGTCCCGGCAGCCGACCTGACTTCGGTCATGACCGGGTACTTCACCGTTTCAAACGAGCGTACCGGCGGCACCGTCGGACCGGCCCAGGGATTTGAGGTCAGGAGCCCAACCCCAACGGTTTCCGCACTCTCTACCAGCACTGCCTCGCGGGGCGGCTCATCTTTCCTGCTCAAAGTCACTGGCACTGACTTCGACGGTACAAGCCGAGTCACCTGGAATGGAACGGCTAGGCCGACCGCATACGTCTCGGCCACTCTGGTCACCGCTCAGATCACTGCCGCGGACCTGGCGTCGTCTGGCGATTTTCCGGTGGCTGTGTACAACGTCGACGGTGGCTCGATTGCCTCCAACTCCTTGGACGTCAAGGTTGCCGATGCCGCTCTGTCGGTCGTATCCCTCTTGCCTGCTTCTGTGACGGCCGCAGGACCGGCTTACCTGCAGAGCGTGGTGGGTTCAGGTTTCGATGCCTCGTCCACCGTGAACTTCAATGGAAGTCCGCGCACGACAACCTTCATTTCGACAACTCGGATCGCAGCGCAGCTGACTGCTGCGGACGTGGCTAACGCTGGTGCTGCCACGATTACCGTGACCTCTGGTGGTGGCAATCCCGCCACCAGCGGGTCATTGACTCTGACCATCACAGGTCCTACGACGGATTCGACAGCGGTGATGATCAACCCGCAGCACTCGGGTGCGATGGTCTTTGCCAACATCGTCGCCCCGTCGGCACTGCCCTCGTCACCGACTTGGAACGTGCCTCTCGATGGAAGGGCGGATTACGCTCTGATCGCAGGAGGCCGCGTGTTCGCCACGGTTGTCGCCCCGAACCATCCCGAATTGGTGGCGCTTAACGCTTCTACCGGCGCCACCCTTTGGGGTCCAGTGACACTGTCGGGAACCGTCGCCGGCGCGACGTATGACAACGATCGTGTCATCACGCTAGCAAGCGATGGCGTGCTGACGGCCTATGACGCCGCGAACGGTACCGTACTCTGGGCAACTCAGTTGTGCACCGACGGGTCTCCATCGCTGCCTACGGCTGCCAACGGTGTCGTCTACGCCGATTGTGCAGATGGCTCTCTGCGCGCAATTGACGACACGACAGGCGCAGAGCTGTGGACCGCGACCATCTACAACTACGGCAACGCACCCACCGTCACCCCCAATGGGATTTTCCTCAGCTTTGTCGGCGAGACCTACGCTTTCCAACCGGCGACTGGCGCGTTGCTTTGGTATGTACCAAGCAGCATTTACGGAGGTGGCGGTAATCCCGGCTCCTATGCCAATGGCGTCTACTATTCGCCAGATGGCGTTGTGACGACCGGTCAGATCTTCGATCCGACGACCGGAAAAACTTTGACCGACTACACGGGCACGCCTGCGCTGGGCACGGCCATGGGCTACTTCCTTCGGTCAGGTACCCTGACCGCAGTCGAACTGAGCACAGGAGCGTCGCGGTGGACTTTTGTTGGAGACGGCACCTTGACGTCGGTACCAGTTTTGGTCAATGGGTACGTGTTTGTTGAGAGTAGTGCGGGCAAGCTCTACGCACTTGATGCAACCACGGGCAGCCAGCTATGGACGACTTCGCTCGGCGCCGTCGATTGGGGCGTCAATCGCGGATTCATGACAGCTGGCAATGGTTTGCTCGTCTTGCCAGTGGACAAGTCGTTGACGGCTTACAGGCTGTCCGCGAATCCCTGATACGCGTGCACAGTGCGCCGCGCTTGCGAGGGGTCAGGCGGCCCATAGCGTCTGATCTGCCATGCCTGCTCGATTGTCAGCTTGCGCACGCCGCAAAGGCGGAGGCTGCAACTCCGTGCATAGCTGCCGTCGACAAGTGAGATACCGAAGATCTCGTCTCGATCGCAATCGACCTTGACGCAGACGACGGGATGGACCGAGCCATCCTCGAGAGGTCGCCAGGCGCCAAGTCCAATTCAGTCCTCACCTTGGCCATCGCCTCTCGAAACTCAAATTCAAACGGGAAATCGTCCATGGCTCGGTGGCAACCTCAAAGAAGGCGGAAAGTGGCCGTTCGTCGGCGGCTGCTCGTGGCCGACATGCGTCCCTGAGGCCGGCGAGCTGGCCGGGTGACGCGCCGTCGGCCCTCAGCCGACCGCTGTGCGCAGCATACCTGCCCGTCGACACCAGCGGCCGAGCAGCGGAGCCCGACCCGGAGGCGACATCGGCTTCGACGGATTGAGCGAGCGGAAACCGACATTTGCTGTGTTCAGCGGTGGCCGGCTACGTCTGACCCCGAGCGGGCTGTCAAGTTGTCGAGCGGTTGCCGGCACTGGACGCTCGGCTCTCTACGGCCTGTGCGTCAAGCCTCAACCCTTCATTGCAGCAGCGACAAGCGTGACGGCCACGTTGGCAACCGAGCTCCGGTGCCGCGGTGCTTCCAGACAGGACCCGCGGCAAAGCGCGATCGTTGTCGCCTTGCCTTAAGCCGACATTCTGTCGGCCTTAGTCGCCCTGCCTGCTCGGGCTAAATCCGGCATGCGCACACGTTTGCCTTCGTCAGCAGCGACCTCGACAACTAGATCCCGAATCCAGCGATGGCCAGCGTGTCCATGGCTGCGTTCGTGCCAAATCAAGCTGATGTCGAACTGCTCCGAAAGCCAAGGGATATCGACCAAGACGAGTCGGTCCGCCTGGCTTCGTAGTTGCCGCCTCGGCACAAGGGCGACAAGATCGCTAGACGAAACGATCTCGGGGACGAAGAGGAAGGACGCTGCCGACATAACGACTTGGCGTTTAAGCCCAAGCGCTGCCAGCGCCTCGTCGATCGGCGTCGTGAAGGCGCCGCCCGACGGTGACACAATTACATGGTCCAGCTTCACGAACTCTTCGGCCGTAAGCCCGGACCTGAGACCTGGATGATCTCGTCGACCGATGAGGACATAGGTCTCCGTGAATAGGTGGCAGGTTCGCAGATGCGCGTGACTGGGGTCGGGCGTGGTGATAGCCAAGTCGATCTCGCCACGACTTAGCTGTTGCTCCATCGACGCAGGGTCCCAATGGCGAATGGCGAGGCGCACCCCAGGCGCGCGCTCCCTCAACGCCACCGCGAACGGCATCAGGACCGCAGCCTGCACGTAGTCCGTGCACGCAACCGTGACTGTCAGCTTGCCCCGCGTAGGCGAGAAGTCTTTGTGGGAATGGAAGGTAATTCGCAGTTGATCTAGCGCTTCTCGTAGCGGGCCGAGTAGGTCGAGCGCCTTGGCCGTAGGCGTCATCCCGCGGTGGGCCGGGATAAGCAGGGGGTCGTCGAACACATCCCGAAGGCGGCTCAACTGTGCGCTCACTGCTGGCTGACTGAGGTGAAGTCGCGCGGCCGCCTTTGTCACATTCCGCTCGGCCAGAAGGGCTTCAAGAGTCAGCAGCAAATTGAGATCGAGGCGTCCATTATCCATGGCGTGGATAGTAAGGTAGAACACAATCGATTTCACATATACCACGACAAAGGCCACGATGCAGCCATTGCAAACCGCTTGGAGAGCCGCACCGTGGCCAAAAAAGTTCTCATCGTCTACGCCCACCCGGAGCCGACCTCGCTGACGCGCCAACTGGTCGACGTCTCGATTGAAGCCCTTACCGCTCAAGGGCACGAAGTCATTCAGTCTGACCTCTATGGCATGCGCTGGAAGGCCGTCTTCGATGCAGAGGACTTTCCGAGCAGGACTAATCCTGAGCGGCTTTCGTACATCATGGAATCAGGTCATGCCTATGCAACCGGCCAGCAGACAGCGGACGTCGCCGCGGAGCAGGCGAAGCTGCTGGCTGTCGATGCGGTGATCCTGCAGTTTCCGCTCTGGTGGTATGGCTTGCCGGCCATCCTTAAAGGCTGGATCGATCGTGTCTATGCCTTTGGCTTCGCCTACGGGTACAAGAACGGCACCAACGAATATCGCTTTGGCGACGGCATCCTGAAGGGCAAGCGGGCGCTGGTAAATGTTATGGCGGGCGGACCGGCTGCGGACTATGGTCCGCGCGGCATCAACGGCCCGATCGATCAACTCCTCTTTCCGCTCACCCACGGCGCGCTGTTCTACCCCGGCATGGACGTGCTCCCGACACACGCGGTCTATGGCGCGGGTCACGTTGCTACGGCGGAGGAAGTGGACGCGATCAAGGCAGCATGGCGTGTGCGTCTTGCCGGGCTATTCATTGACAAGCCGATTCCCTTCCGTTCGCAAAACGGCGGCGACTTCCCCGATCGCCACACCATGGCCGACCATGTTGCGCCGGGCCAAACCGGCCTCGTCGCGCACGTTGCCAATCTGGTCGACGCATAA